>ERZ1292625.736-Hain-H41-01um-R1-736-length-45053-cov-10_pt1 | contig 45053 bp, 59 predicted proteins | sample MGYA00564400_ERZ1292625 | MGnify/ENA primary metagenome ERZ1292625 (study PRJEB36523, sample SAMEA6512639) | groundwater metagenome | collected 2019-01-08 | study: AquaDiva: Metagenomics assemblies of 32 groundwater samples
GGGGGGGGGGGGGCGGGGGGGGGGGCGGGGGCGGGGGCGCGGTCGGGGTCGCGGTCGGGGTCGCGGTCATGAGGCTCGACCCGTACCACGGCACCGTCCAACGCGGCGAGATCATCCTCGACGGGAAGGCACGAGTCCGCCGCTCGGGCGGTTGCGTGCATCCGCTCGCACCTGGTGAGCCACTCGACAACCTGCTGGGTTTCTGGCAACGGTGGGCAAGGGAGTACGCGGTGACGCATGACCTGATCCCATGCGAGAAGTGTTGTATCAACGTGTGGCGACCGAAGGAGACGCCGTTGGAGCGATGGACCAATCACGCTGGAACCGTCCGGGTGCTCGTCGTCGGGGAAACGATCGATCACATCTAGCGACCGAAGGAGATGGATAACTGACCTCGGGCCGGCGAGGCGGTATTCTCCCGCCCAGGTCGGCCAGGAGGTGAACGGATGGCCCGTGCGATCAATCCGACGATCAGTACCACGCCCCAGGTCGTTGTGAACGGTGAGGGCGGGTCAGCCTCCATTCCCGTCTCGGCCGTGATCCTGAACCCGACGACGGCCACCGCGACCGTCTATGTCGGCGGCGCGAACCTGACGAGCGCAACCACCGCGACGAACGGGTTCCCGCTCGTGGCCGGCGCGAGCATGAACCTCGATGTCGTCACCGAGGACATCTACGCGGTCACCGCGTCGGGCACCCAGGCCATCAGCGTCATGCTGCTGCGAGGCTGACCGATGACGCGCGCAGCACTCGGCGCTCCCGCGATGCCGGTCGGCGCGTCGGGCGACGGCAAGAAGTTCTGGCGCAACGACGGCCGTTGGGAAGAACCCGACGTGCGCGGCGATGTCGCGGTCGTCGCGGGCGACCCGACGGATGAGAGCGCCGGCAACGTCAATGGTTCGGTCGTGTGGCATTCGGTCAAGGGGACGTTTTGGGTCCGGGTCACGGGCGTGTGGACCGAGCAGGTCATCGGTCGTGGCCGCGCGGTGTTCACCGGCACCGCGCTCCCCGAGTTGACGAACACGGTCGCCGACGGCGACGTGTGGATCAAGGCTTGAGATGGCCTACGCCGTCCCCGCATTCGTCTCCGACTTCGACACCCGGTCGCTCCAACCCGAACTGACGCATCAGATCATGGCTCCGCTCGGCAAGACCGAGGGGAACATGCTCGTCCTGTCGGTCGCGGTGCATGGGTCGGCGACACCGGCGACGACGACGCTTTCGCTCCCCGCCGGCTGGACGCTGTACGCGTCGACTGATGTGAGCAACAAGGTCTTGTTGAGGGTGTTCTGGAAGGCGATCACCGCCGCGGACGTGACGACCGACTCTTACCTGCTCACACTCGGGCATGTGCGAACGGTCATCGCCCACTGCGCGCAGTATTCGGGCCTCGACCCCAACGACCCGTTCGTCGGGTTCACCGCGACGACCGGGACCGGCGCGTCGACGACCCGCACGCTCGGTTCGATCGCTTCGATCAACCAGGACGCGCTCATCGTCGGGGTGGTCGCGGACGCGGACCTCGACAACACCTACACGCCGCCGACCGGCTACACCGAGCGCCTCGACCGGCACTCCCCGCCGCCGCTCACGACCACCGAACTGTTCCCGATCGGCGTCGACGCGCAGTCCTACTCGGGCGGCAAGTTCACGACGTGGAAGAACCGTGGTGTGAACACGCTGTTTCGTCGGCCGTCGTCGCTCAACATCGAGACGTGGACGACCGAGGCGAACACGGCCGGGCTGTTCATGGTCCGCAACCCGCGCTCTCCGCTCTCGGGCGACGCGTCCGAGACGCGCCTGATCGGCTGGGCGCAACCCGACGAGCCCGACGGGGTGACCTCTCAGACGACCTGGGAGGACGTGCAAGCGAACTTTGCCGCATGGCAGGCGTCCGCGCCGACGCGGCCCGTGTTCTTGAACTTGATCGGCAAGTTCAATCAGACCGACAACCGCGACCCAACTCCGTCGGTTGCGGAGGAGACGGCGGGCATCCCGTGGTACGCGAAGTACGTCGCGGGCTGCACGTGGTTGAGCGCCGACTACTACCCGGCGAACAACTCCCAACCGATCAGCGCGACCGTCGCGACGATGGTCGAGACGCTCAAAACGAAGGCTGCCGCATCGACCGGCCAGCCTGTATTCGCGGGGATCGAATGCTCCAGGGTCGACACGACCGACACCGACGCTGCGCCGACCGCTGCGGAGATGCGCGGCGAACTCTGGACCGCGATCGTGCGCGGCGTGCGCGGCATCTACTACTTCCCCCAGCGGGTCGTGCCGAGCGCGAGCTTCTCCTACGACGCGACGACCGCCGAGATGCAAGCCGAGATGACGAAACAGAATTCGATCATCAACCGACTTGCCCGCGTGCTCCAAGGCACGATCGGTGGCGGCGGCGTGACCGCGACGGTCGCGAGTCCGCTCGAGGTCACATGGCGGGTCGCGGCGAAGGGCGTCTACATCATCGTGCTCAACACGGGAGCCGGCAACGTGACCGACGGGACGGTCACCCTCACCGGACTCGCGCAGACGACCTGCACCGTGTTCGATGAGAACCGTTCCGAACAGATCGTGAGCAACGTCATCACCGACACCTGGGCTCCGTACCAGGTCCACATCTACGTGCTGGCGAACTGAGGACCGATGGCCAACGACACGATGCTCGAGGTCGTCACGAGGGATTCGTTGCACACGACCGGGACCGTCGCCTCGGCTGCGGGCACGGTCGGCGGAACCCCGTCTGCGTACTGCTCGCTGCATCTCGCGTTGCGGGCGAAGAACCTCGGTTCGGGCACGAACCTGCCGCCGACCGCGGACGCCGGCTCGGACCAGATCGTGAACCAGGGCGCGACCGTCAACTTGACGGGTGTCGCGACCGACCCCGAGTCGGGGGCGATGACCTACCTGTGGACGATCGACGACGCGACGGTCACGATCACGAACCCGACGACGCTCACCCCGTCGTTCACCGCGCCGACCTCGACCGGGGTGCGGACGGTCACGTTCCGGGTGACCGACGACATCGGCCAGGTCACGACCGACACCTGCCTCATCACGGTCAACCCGCCTTCCCAGGAGGCGACTGGCGAGAGCGCGGTCATCTTCCGCCGGCAGAGCGGGCTATGGGTGCCGCTCACCGCGGACGCGAACACGATCAGCCCGGCCCGCCAGGTCCAGCCTGCGGCGACCGTCGCCTACACCTTTGACCGGAACCATGCGACAAGCGCGCAGGCGACGCTCATGGGCAACGTCCGCGCTCATCTCGTCGGACTCACGAAGGGCATGGTTCTCACCACCGCGAAGATGATCTCGGGCACGACCGCGGGCGCGTCGTTGACGAACTTCTGGCAATGCCTGTTGGACACGAACCTGAACGTCCTCGCGGTCACCGCCAACGACACGAGCGCGACCTGGGCCGCCGACACGGTGCGCTCCCAGGCGTTCACCGCGCCGTACACGGTCACGGTGAGCGGCGCGTACTACCTCGCCTTCATGCTCGCGGGGACGACATCGCCCACGTTCCCCGCGATCGCCTATCCGGCCGCGGTCGAATCGTTGCGGAACGTCTCGCCCGTCCTGTTCGACGTGCTCGCGACCGGCCAGACGACCCCGCCCGCGGTGGGTTCGGTGCCGTCGGGCTGGGCGTTCGCCGACACGACGAACCAAAACCACTTCTACCAGTGGGTGACGTGATGGCTGCGGCCGAACCGGAACCGAAGCCGGCCGCGCAGGCCCAGCGCGAACGCGACGCAGCGCGACGCAAGCTCGCGTTCGATGCGTTGGTCAAGAACGCGACCGCGAAGTCATCTCAACTCGAGCGCCGACTCCTGACCTCGTTCGCGTTCGGGACCGCGAACCTGATGCTCGCCGAGATCCTCGCGGGCAAGGTCGAACCGAAGGACGCGAAGCAGGCCGCCGAGATCGCCAAGATCGCGCTGGACATCGGCCGCACGGAGATGGGCGAAGGGTCGGTCCTGCCCGAGAATCTCGAGCCCTACGAGCGCCGGGCGAAGATCGCGGAGGCGAAGGCGATGCTCGCCGAGATCCGTGAGCGGGGCAACGCTCTCGCCGCCGAGGACCCGTCGCTTGTCGGCAAGCCGAACCCGGCCGCCCCGCCCGCCCTGGCGGTGGTGGGTGACGAATGGGACTTCGACGATCCCGAATGAGCGTCCAGGCCGCCGCCGCTCGCTACTGTTGGTCGCACAACTCCTCGAAGGAGGCACCACATGGCCCTGACGATCACTGATGTCGATGCCGGTCCCCCCCAGCAGATCGTGGGCGGGACCGCCGGCTACAAGGCTGTGGTCAAGACCGTCACGTTCGATGCCGTCTACGCGACTGGCGGCGGCGAACCGCTCACGGCCGCGAACCTCGGCCTCTCAACGATCCTGTTCCTGATCGCGCAGCCGACCGGCGGGTACGTGTTCAGCTACGACCATGCGGCCGCGAAGTTGCTCGCCTATCTCGGCGACAACAACAACGCGTCGGACGGCCCGCTGATCGAGGTGGGCGCGATCGACCTGTCGGCCGTGGTGACACGCGTCTTGGCGATCGGGACCTGAGATGGCGCTCACCTTCGCCATCGCCAGCGTCGCGCCGCTCTCGAACCAGCCCGAGAAGATCGGCCAACACCGCGAACGGATCGTGACGATCACACCGTCGGGCACCTACACGACGGGCGGCGGCGACACGCTCACCGCCGCCACGCTCGGGTTCGCCAAGGTGCTCTACTTCGACGCCGAACCGACGAGCGACTTCCACATTCCGCTCTACGACTACGCCGCCTCCAAGATCAAGTTCTACGAGACGGGTGCGGCGGGCGGTTCGACCGGCGCGGAGAAGAACGACGCCGGCGCGGTCGGCGCGTTCCGCGCCCGCATCGTCGGCATCTGAGGGAGGACCGATGGCGCTCACCGTCACGCATCACACCCCCGGCCCTCCGCTCGAATGGGAGTCGAACCAGGCTGCCGGGCAGACCGCGGTCGCGGGCGCTCGGGTGAACCCGGGCCTTGCCATGAAGATCGTGACGCTCACCTTCGATGCGTCCTACGACGCCGGCGGCGAGCTCCTGGCCGCGTCCGCCGTGGAGATGAGTTCGATCACCCACGTCGTCGCGCAGTCGCACTCGGGCTACGTGTTCCAATGGGACCAGGCCGCGGGGAAGTTGCTCGCCTACTACGGCGACTGGAACAACGGGTCGGACGGCCCGCTGATCGAACCGACGGGCGTGAACCTCGCGACGGTCGCGCCCCGCTGCTTGGTGCTCGGCTACTGAATCGTGCAGGGGTCGTGGTGACCTCGGCGGCTCATACCCGTTGATGCCGGGTTCGATTCCCGGTCCTGCCACTGAACTGCCGCCAGGGAGGACTTCATGGCTCGGCTGACAATGACCCGCTCGAGTTGGGTTCCCGGTGCGGACCAGAGCAACGAACTGGACCTCTCCGACCAGCGGACTGTCGGCCTCTACCTCCCCGACGCCCCGGTGCTCGCGTTCGGCGACACTGCCGTCGACCTGCTCGCGCAGAGCCGCCCCGCGCTGCGCGACGAGACAACGGGCACTGATCTTGTGCCGGTGCCGGTCGGCCAGCACGACGGGCCGTTCGTCCTGCCGCTCTCGGCGAGCCAGCCACGGACCTATGAGGTCCCGCCCTGGTTCGGCCTGCTCGGCCTCGCGACGTTCTGTGTCGTGGACTCGGCCGGTCGGCCGCTGCACGCGACGCGCGACTTCACGTTGTTCTGGATCTGCGAACCTCGATGACGCTCGAGCCCACCTCGACCGATCTCGAAGCTGCGACGCCCGAGGAGTTGGACGGGATTCTGTTCGCGTTGCGGGCGCAGCGGGCGAGCCTGGATGACTGGACGCTGCAACCGCGCCAGGCCACCGCGGAGAACCTCATCGGTCAGGCCGACCGCACGGCCGCGTTCGAACTGCTCTATGGCGGGAGCGCGGGCGGCGGCAAGTCCGACTTCTTGTTGTGGCATCTGAACAACCTGTCGTTGCGGTTCCCGGGCGTGCGCACGCTGTACCTGCGTCGCACGTTCCCCGAGTTGCAACGCTCGGCGATCGCCCGGTCGCTCGAACGGTTCGATCGCTCGAAGGCGAAATACATCGACTCGCGCAAGGAGTGGCGTTACGCGAACGGGTCGGTGCTCGAGTTCGGCTATCTGGAGACGACGCTCGATCAGTACCAGTATCAGAGCGCCGCCTATGCCGCGATCGCCTGGGATGAGTTGACCCAATGGCCCAACGACTCCAGCTACCGATATCTGATGAGTCGGTTGCGGGTCCCGTACGCGCTCACGGCGCGGGGTCTTGTGCCGCACACGGTCGCGGCGACGAACCCCGGCAACGTCGGTGGTGGCTGGGTCCGCAAGCGCTTCATCGACCTCGGCGCGGCTGAGACGGTCCATGACGTGCGCGACGAGGCGACGGGCGTCATGTGCCGGCGGGCGTTCGTGCCGGCGCGTCTCTCGGACAACGCCTACATCGACCAGGAGGCTTACGCAGCGAACCTGTCGTTGCTCGACGAGGCGACTCGCAAGGCGCTGCTCGACGGATCATGGGATGTCGTCGAAGGCCAGTTCTTCAACGAGTTCGACCGCCAGATCCATGTGTGCGAACCGTTCGCGTTGCCGTCGTGGTGGGTGCGGATTCGTGGCTATGACTTCGGGTTTGCGAACCCGGCGGCGATGGTGTGGGCCGCGTTCGATGGCGACGGCAATTGCTACATCTACAAGGAGTTCTACCGTACCGAGATGACCATTGGTCAGCAGGCCGCCGAGATCAAGCGGCTCTCGAGCGTGCGCGACAACTCGGGCCGTGACGCGCCCGAGGCGATCGACTATTCGGTCGCGGACCCCTCCATCTGGACGCGCAGCGGCGCGGGCGCTCCGATCGCGCAGCAGTTCGTCGATCACGGGGTCGTGTTCCGTCGCGCGCTCAACGCCCGGATCGACGGCTGGTTGCGGGTGCGGGAGTTCTTGGCGAAGAACCCGACGAGCGGCGAGCCGAAGCTGCGGATCTTCTCGACGTGCACCGAACTGATCCGTACCCTGCCGATGTTGGTGCGTGACATCCGTAACCCCGAGGACCTCGACACCGACGGCGAGGATCACATTGCCGACGCGTTGCGCTACATGTTGATGAGCCGGCCGCGGAGCTCGCGTGATCGGTCGACGGCGGCGGCGGGAACGCTGGAGGCACGCATCGCCGAGAAGCATCGCCGCAAGTACGCGGGTGCGGGCGGCGGCATGATCGACCATCCTGTCGTGGGATGGACATAGGAGGCTTCGATGTTCCAGGTTTCGGACAACTACCCGGGCGACGCGGCGCGTGGCGCGTGCTACCTGACCGGCGCGTCTCGTGGTGAGATCGTCACGATCGACCCTGAGACGGGCGAGGATCGGGTGCGGCCCGAGAAGGTGATCGTGACGCCCATCTCGATCGACTTCGAGGGCCGTCTCTGCTTCGGTGAACGCACGGTGCGGCACCTCGCGCACCTGCTCGGGATGGTCGATTCGTGGCGCGTGGAGCGCCTGCGGGTGGCGCACGACTCGTTGTTGACCTCGGCGTTGGAGACGGCCGCGGAGTTGGAGCGGGTCAGGGCAGAGAACGACACGCTCACTCAGATGGTCGAGAAGCGGGAGCAGGTGTTCGTCGCCACCGATGGCACGGCCTGGCCGAGCCGACGTTCGGCGGCCGAGGCGTCACGCCGCACGTCGGGCCTTGTCCCGATGGGAGCGGACGCCTTGCGTAGCATCGGTGCGGACGAGGCACCGTTGCCGAGCCGGGAGATGGTCTGATGCTGGTGTTCGCTGTCGTGGTCGCCGTGCTCTCCGGTTGGATCGTCGCGGGGCTTGTCGTCTCCGTGCTGTTCGGGCATCTCGCCCGGTTTGCCGAGTCGGATGCTCGGGCGGCCGCCGAGCGCGAGACGCTGATGCGTCACCTCTTTGCCGCGACCTCGCAAGGAGCGACCGCGAACCTCGCGGCGCTCGAACGGGCATCGAAGCTCGATCCGAATGTCGGCGTGCGCGACATGCTGATGGCGCAGACTCGTTACGCGACCGCGGACGAGCACGGGCATATCCCGGTCGGCATGGAGTAAGCGGTGGCAACCGTTCCCGCTGCGGCAATCCATGAGGACGATGAGTCGCGCTCGACCGGCCCGCCGGCGACCGACACGCCCGCACTCGCGGATCGCAAGCTCGCGACGCTCATCATGCGGCGCTGGGAGGACTGCGGCACCGAACTCGCCAAGGCGCGCCGGCATTTCTGGCAGAACCTCGCGTTTTTCTTCGGCGAGCAATGGGTGACGTGGGACTCGACCCGAAACCAACTCCAGTCGCTCGCGCAGAACTACAGCCCGCTCGGCCCGGGCCGCGCGCGCCTGACGATCAACCGGATCGAACCGAACACGATGAGTGTGCTCGCCCGGCTGATGCACAGCCCGCTCGCTTTCGAGGTCGCGCCGACCGACAGTTCCGATGACCTGATCGCCGCGGCGCGTCTCGCCGAGACGGTGGTGCGCGCCGAACATTTCGACACCGACTGGGAGAGCACCCGCTACGACGAACTGTTCGGGCTGCTGATGGGCGGCACTTCGGCGGTCGCGTGGGAGTGGGACGGCGCGGCGGGCACGCAACTGGAGATCGACGAGACGGGCCGGATCGTCGGCACCGGCGCGGTCCGACTCCAGTCGTTGAACATCTCCGAGTTCGGCATCCAGCCCGGCGTGCGCGAGTTCCGCGACGCGACCTGGTGGATGATGGGCCTGGCGATGTCGCCGCTCGTCGCGAAGGAACGCTACGGGCTCGCCTGGGTCCCCGAGCCCGACGCGTCGGCACAGTTGACGCCGCTCCAGCACAAGATCCTCGAGGATTCGGGCCGCCCGCAAGGCAAGAACCTGTGTCTGGTGCTCTCGATGTACGAGCGACCGAACCCCGATGCCCGCAAGGGCCGCTACGTCTGCGTCGTGAACGACCGGGTGGTCCACAACGAGGACTACCCGTTCGATCGCGAGCGACTGAACCTGCGCCCATTCCGTCAACGGCGCGTCACCGGCCAGTGGACGGGGACGACCTACCTGAACGCCGCGGTGCCGATCCAGTTCGCCTACAACCACGCGCGCTCGCTGATCCATGAGCACATGAAGAAGGTCGGCAACGCCCGGCTGATGGCACCGTTCGGCGCGTTCACCGAGGACGACTTCACCAACGACCCTGGCCAGATCCTCTGGTACTCGCCCGATATGGCGGGCGCTTCGCCCGCGTATCTGCGCCCGCCCGACCTGCCGCGCTGGATGCTCGCCGAGGCCGACACGCTGAAGGCCGAACTTGACGACGTGATGCACGTCCACGCGACGAGTCGTGGCGAGGCGAGCTTCGACCGTGCGTCGGGTCAGGCGCTCGCGATCCTCGCCGAGAAGGACGACAGCCCGCTCGGGTTGATGGCGCACGAGCAGTCTCAGGGTTGGGGTGAGATCGCCAAGTCCGTGCTGGAGTTGTACGAGGCGAAGGCGACCGAACGCCGGCGCGCGTCGGTGCGTGGCGAGATGGGCGTGCCGACGCTGATCGCGTGGACGGGCAAGGACATCCGCGGCCAGACGAACGTGCGAGTTCCGCTCGAGGTGACCCAGCCGCGGTCCAAGGCCGCGATGCAGTCCTTCGTCAAGGACCTGTGGGATCGTCAGATCATCACCGACCCGCATCAGTACGCGCGACTCGCGATGTTGCCCGAGGACGAACTGGTCGAGGTGCTCGACGCGGATGTGGCGAAGGCGCATCGGGAGAACGCCCGGATGATGAACGGGTCGCCCGAGTTGGTCGACGACTTCGACGACCACGCCAAGCACATTGCCGAGCACAACCGCCATCGCAAGTCCGACGCGTATCGGTTTGCCGACGAGGAGATCCGTTCGATCTTCGACGATCACCAGAAGATGCACGAGGTCATGGCTGCCGAGGAGTACGGCGGTCAGGTCCGCAAGGCCGGCGAGATGCCCGGCCTCGCGGCGCTCCCCCAGGCGCACGAACCGCCAGGGTCGATGGTCCCACCGGATTACGCCGAGCAGATGCAGATGGCGGCACAGGCGAACGGCGGGATGCCGGCGCAGGGCGCGCCCGGTCAGGACCCGGCGCAGGATCAGATGCTCGCCGACCTGATGATGATGATGCAGCAACAGCAGCAGGCCGAAGGTGCGCCCGGCCTCGACAATGGTGGCGCGCCCGGCATCGAAGGGCTCTACGGCCCGTAGCCCATCCTGGGAGGACTTCCAGCCATGACCACGCCCCCGCTCACCTCACCCGTACCCGACGCCGCGCCGAGTGACGCCGCGCCGGCTGCGCCGGTCCCGACTCCCGAGCAGGCCGCCGGGGCGCGCATCGCCGAGTTCTACGACAATCCCGATCGTGCGGCCGCGGCCGGCGACGACGACCTCGACGACCTCGACGACGACCGCGACTACGACAACATCTCCTACCGCGACGGCAAGAAGCTCGAAGCGGAGTTGAAGGCCGACCGGGAGAAGTGGCGGCCCTATCGCGAGACATTCGAGACGATGCACCCGACGGATGCCGACGCGATCATGCAGACCGTCGCATTGATGCGCTCCGACCCGGCCGCCGCCGCCGAGCAGTTCCGTCGCTTCGCCGAAATTCTCGGCGGCGGGGTCCAGGTCTCGCCGCCCGGGACCGACGCCGCGCAGAGCCCCACCTCCGGCGTCACGGCCCCCGCCGCCGAGGCTCCCGATGCCGAACCGGACCGACCGTTGACCCGCGCCGAACTCGACGCCGAATTCGATCGCCGCGAGCACGACCGGGCGCAGGCCCAGGCGACCGAGCAGATCACCGCCGAGATCCGGGCGTTGGGCTACGATCCCGACGCGTCGGTGGACACCGACGAGTATCTCGAGTTTGCTCAGTTCTTGGCTGTGGCGCAGGCGTTGGACGGCGACCTGAATGCGGCGCACGAACGGATGGGCCAACTCGGTCAGAAACGAGTCGATCGCTACGTGGAGGCCAAGCGGGCAGACGCCCGACGACCGGCCGCCGCTGGCGCGCAAGGGACGGGACCGTCCACCGAGCGCGTGTTGGAGACGATCGCAGACGCAGAAGCGTCCATGAACGCGCGACTGGACTCGGCGTTCGGGCCGCCTCGGCGTCGCCGCTGAACCCCAACCCCTCGCACGTCCGATAGGAAGGAGGACCGGCAATGGCTGGTCTGAACCTCTCTCTCGCGGACGCCGTGCTGAAGGACGACTACCAGGGTCCGATCCGCAAGCAGATCAACGACGACTGCAAGCTCGTTCGTCAAGCTGTGCGGAACACCCAGGATCTCGTCGGCCGTCGCGCGGTCGTTCCGCTCCACATGACCCGCAACGTCGGCGTCGGTGCTCGCCTCGAGAACGAGGTGCTCCCGGCGGCCGGCAACCAGGGGACCACGACTCAGATCGTGAACCTCCGGTCGAACTACGGCCGGCTGCGGCTGTCCCGTCAGGTCATCTCCCGCATGGAGTCCGACCGTGGCGCGTTCACCCAGGCGACCAAGCTCGAGATGGACGGCCTGAAGGCCGACTCGACCCGCGACTACAACCGTCAGTCGTGGGGCACCTCGGACGGCAAGATCGCGACCTGTGGTGTCACCACGGCCTCGACGACCGTCGTGCTCGCGGCGACCACGCCCGAGCAGACGATGGTCAACCTCGCCGAAGGGATGCGAGTCGACATCGGCACCGTGGCGAACCCGACCTCGGTGGCATCGAACCGTTCGGTCAGTTCCGTCGACATCACCAACCGCACGTTCGTCGTCTCGGGCGCTGCGGTGACCACGGCCGGTACCGACTTCGTGTTCCGGCAGGGTTCGGGAGGCTCGGGCGCGAATCAGCGCGAGTTGACCGGCCTGCAGAACATGGTCGCCGCGACCGGCACGCTGTTCGGCGTCGACCCGACCGTCTACTTCCAGTGGGCGTCGATCGACGAGGCGAACGGTGGCACGGCACGGCCGATCTCGGAGAACCTGGTCGCAAAGGCCGGGATGCGTGCCGAGAATCGCTCACAGAAGATGGTCGACCAACTGTGGTCAGAGGACGGCGTGTTCCGTAGCGCCATGAACCTGCTCACGGCGCAGAAGCGTTTCGTCAACACGACCGAAGTGAAGGGTGGCGCGACCGGCGTCGAGTTCGCTGCGGGCGGCGAGATGACGGTGCTGATGCGCGACCGTGATGCGACTCCGGGCGTGATGTTCGGGGTCGTGACCTCGGAGTTGACCGAATGGGTCGACGAGGACTGGCAGTTCGAGGACCTCGACGGTTCGGTGTTGCAGCGGGCGACCGACGGCACCCACGCCTTCGAGGCGATCTGGTTCAAGTTCTCCGAGTTCGGTACGTCGCGCCGCAACGCGCACTTCCGAATCTCGGACCTCGAGCAGTCCTGATAGCCTCGGACTCATCGCTTCGGCGGTCCACGCGAGAAACCCCCAGGGCGTGCTCCGTCCCTGGGGGTTTCTGCGTAAGTAGCCTGCGGGCATGAACATGGCGCTCCCCGCTCCGCTCGTTGTGCCGCGACGACTCGCCAACGGCCGGGTCGTGTTCGCTGATGCGGAGGCCGAGATTTCGGATCGTCTCCGCAACGGTGACCCGACGCTCGGCTGGGAGGGCGACCCCGCCTTGAAGCTGGTCCGCAACATCGAGGCGGGCCGGTGGGAGGTGTGGCGCACCGCTCCTGACCGTACCGACGTGCTGGTGTGCACGCGTGCGGGTGATCGGTTCCCGGGCCGTGACCTGATCGCAGCGCTGGTGAAGGCCGACTCGCGTCGCCATGACCGGATCGCACAGATCGAGGCCAAGCTCGCGGCCGAGGTCGCCGAGGCCCAGCGCGAGGATGACGAGTGGTCCACCCACGTCGCCGACAAGTTCGCGTTCGCGCTCGGCCGGGATCTCGGGATGCCGGCGCAGCACGGCCGGCCCTACGCGCTGGGAGCGCCCCATGAACCGCCTGCAGCTTCGTGACGCGATCCGACTTCGGGTCGGGATGCTCAGCGACGATCAACTCGGCACCGACGCGAACCTGAACGACCTCATCAACCAGGCGTTGCACGCGATCGAACTGGAGGCCGCGGCGGGCTGGCCGTGGCAGTTGTACCGAGGCACGTTCCCGACGGTCGTCGGCACCGAGGAGTACGGCTTCGCGACGATCGACGCGACGAACACGATCATGCGGATCGGTTCGCTGCGACTTCTGATCGACGGCGGCTACGAAGCGGAGCTCGCGGCGATGGGCTACTCCGACCTCGTGAGCTACTTCGCGACGACGCAACAGGCGACGCCCGAGGCGTACGCGGTTGTCGGTCGCACGGTGGTACTGCGCCCGATCCCCTCCGCGGTCTACACGGTCAAGTTCTCCGCGACGAAGGCCGAGCCCGACCTGAGCGCGGACTCGGGCGCGGGGGGCACCCCGATCCTGCCGGCGACGTTCCACAACGCGATCGTCGAACAGGCCGCGTACCTGTGGTATCGGCGCTCGAACAACTCCGATCAGGCGAACGTCGCGAAGGCCGAACTGACGCACATTCTCTCGCGGATGCTCGGCTACGCGCGCGAGCAGGCCGGGCCGGGCCGGATTCGTGACACGCTCGAAATTGTGAGTTCGCGTCGATGAGCGCTCCGCGTCTGCTCGCCCGTTTCGACGACTTCACGGGCGGCGAGATCGGGTTGCGTTCACCGCGCCGGGCCGCCCGCAACATGTTCATCGGCAAGAACGTGATGGTGTTCCCTGATCGTTCGATCGGCCCGCGCCACGGCGCGATCCGGCTCCAGGGCAGTTCGCTCAATCCATCCCAGGGTGTGCATCTCGTGGGCTGGACGCCGTACGGCGGGTCGACGGGCACGGTGTGGTGGCTCGACTTCGCGGGCAACATCCGCCAGAAAACGATCGACGCGTTCTACGCGCCGACGCCGGCGTGGGTGAACAGTGGCACGGTCGGGACCTTCGGGCTCACCGAACTGTTCGGTGCGTGGAACCTGAGCCAGACCCGCACCTACATCGTCGGGACGAACGTGCGGGTGACGGTCATCAGCCACGACACGGCTTCGGCGGCGACGATCGCCGCGCCCGCGCCGACGGGGCGCTGCATTGCCCGCTACGGCAACCGGCTCTATGTCGGTGGTGCCGATGGGGTCGCGTATCGGGTCGCCTACTCGAACGTCGGGACCTCGTGGGCGGGTGCGGGGAACTGGTCGGCGACGAACTACTTCGAGCTTCCGGTGACGAGCGCCATCGTCGCGCTGATCCCCCAGCGCGACCATCTTGTGATCCAACAGGTCACGGGGAACTACTGGATCTTCACCGGGTCCCCGGGCGTGAACGAGACGCTGCGCCAGGCGACCGAATGGTCCCAGGTGAACGACCCGCTGCTCGATCAGCAGATCATCGACCGGGTACCCGCGCACGCGGTCGGGCGCACGAACCGGGGCGAGCTTTGGCATTGTCCTGCGATGCGCCGGCGGCCGGTGCGCTTCGATGGCGTCGCGCCGGAGATGCTCGAGTACCTGGAGTTGAGCGACACGCCGACGAACATGAGCTATGACGGCGGGATCATCACGTCGGTCGCGGCGTTGGACGGTCCCGACGACATCGTGATTCTCGGCGGGATCGAATCGGCCGGCTACAACGGCCTGTCGCGCCATGACCGCGTGTGGTCGCGGCACTTGTTCGATTTCGCGAGCAACTACCCGCCGGCGGCGGCGTGTCAAGGCCCGTTCGGGTCGGTCATCATCGGCACCGCGAACACCGCGGGCGGGACCGAGGCCGGGATCTACTGGTGGATGGCAGCCGCGGAAGCACCGCCACTGTTTCAGACGCCGTACAAGGGTCGCACCGCGAAGGCGGCGGCCCCCGACGACGGGTTCACTCCGCTCACCGGCACTCGGGGCACGATCCCTGATTGTGAGTTCGCGACGGCCTATGTGCTCGCGAAGGATGGCGGCGAGTTCCTCGTGCGTCACGTCGTCGTGCATTTCACGGCGTACCGGACGGGCGATACCGTCAACAGCGACCATTTCGAGATGAGCGTCATGCGACATCACGTCTCGGAGCAGCCGACGATCACGGGCACGGCGATCCCGACCGACACGACTCCGATCGTGTGGAACCTCGACCCGACGGCGATCGGCGCGGCGGACGGCGACTCCCAGCATTTCACGAAGAAGTTCTCGGTCGCGGCCGGTCGTTGCACGGCGTTCGCGATCGAGTTCACGAAGATGCGCGGCGTGAAGATCGAGGAGATCGAGGTGTTCGGTGACGGCGAGCCGGCGCGGGTGAACTGATGCCGCTCGGCGAGACGAACCCTGACTTTCGGCTGAACCCGACGGTCCATGCGCTGCGCTCGTTGCTGCCCGAGGATGCGCGCGGCGAGGGGTGGGTGGCGCGCCTTGTCGACGTGCTCACCGACCGGGACCGCCAACTCGAGGAGTTCTTCAACCGTTCGGTGTTGCGGCGCGTCAAGACGACCCGGGCGAGCGGGAACAACACGCTCCACACGGGTACCGCGTGGCAGACGGTGTTTCCGCAGATCGTGGTCGACTTCTACAAGGCGAACCCGGGCAGCCATTTCACCGTCTGGATTGCGGCGGCGGGCGAGTACGCCGACCTGCCGTTCCCGTCGTGGGTTGAGTTCGGCGCGCAGGTCGCTTCGGTGCCGGCGGGGGTCGCCGCGTTCGACAATCCGGTGGCGCGCCGGCAAGCCAACACGGTCGATGAGCACTACCTGTGGGCGGGCTCGGCCGACATCGCGCCGAGTGCTGCGGTGCCGCTCCCCGAGGGCCTCTACGCCTTGACGTTGCGGGTCCGGGGCCAGCAGGCGGGCACCCAGTTCACGTCCCGAAGTTCGGGATCGTTGTGCCTCACGGTCACCGAGTCGCCCTGACGGTACGCTCCTGGGCGTGAATCCGTACCGCGACAACTATCGCGTCGGTGCGTTGAAGCAACTCGCGTCCGCACGGCCGGGTGCGGGTGGAGCGGCCCGACCGGGTTGGCGGCCGATCCCAGCACCAGCGAGCCCGACGTTCACGCCTGGTGGGATGGACCCCCCGAAACGTCCCCCTGGCGGCGGCCCCGGAGGTCCCACGCCGCGACCTCCGACCGCACCGCGGCCCGCGCTGGGATTGCCGCCGGCCCGGTCGGTCACCGGATCGGTACCTGAGGGTGCCGACTCCCAGTTCGCCGCGTTCCTGCGCGGGCTCGGGCAGGAGGAGTCCGCGGCGTGGCGTCGTGCGAGTTTCGGCCTGTCGAGTGCGAAGGGCGAGCGCGACACGCGTCTCACCGACCTGCTGCTCGCGCTCGCTGATGCCCGCGAGAACAAGGCCGGCGACTATGAGAGTCGCGGGTTCGTGCGTTCGGGCGAACTGAACAAGGACTACGCGCTGATGTCGCGCGATTACGGCCGTGATGTCGGCAACCTCGAGAGCGGCTACGCGCGCGAGCAGTCGACGATCCAGTTGACATTGCGTGAGGCGCTCGACGAACTCGCGCGGCGTCGGGCCGAGGAAGAACTCGCGCTCGCGCAACGCAACGAGGCGCGTCGGCTCGGTCAACCGCAAACGACCTTGCTCTGAGGGGGCGGCTCATGGCCGAGGCCGCCAAGAACATCGACCAGATCCGGCGGGAGCAACTCGCCGCGGGCGCGGTCGGCGGCCAGCGTGCCTCCGCGGCGGTGAAGGCCGCACGCACGCACGTCGCGGGGCTTGAAACCCAGGCGCTCGACTCGATCGCGGCGCGGGTCGGCGGCATCTCGGACGCGGAGCGTGGCGAACTCGGTGCGATCGTGCATCCGGGCGCGGCGTCGCGACTTCCGGCGATCGACACGCTCGGGGCGATGACCACGGATCAGTTCGCGCTCGGCCGCCAGGCGCTCAGCAACTACATGAAGGCGGCTTCGGCGTCGGAGGCCGCGGCGCTCGCTGATGCCCGCGCCGCGGCGTCACGCGGTGGCGGTGGTGGTGGTGGTCGCAGTAAGAGCCTGTTCGACGAATGGACCGACAAGCAGACCGAGACGTTCTTTCTCGATCAGGCGAAGCAGAGTCGTATCGAGGCGCTCCAGAATCTCGGCACGTACCGCGATGCGGTTGGCCCAGGGTTGAAGAAGGAGTACGCCGCCAAGTTGGAGCCGCTCCAGGTCGAAGCCGACCGGGCCGAGTCGACGTGGCGTCAGCAGAAAACTCAGGTGGAGTCGACGCGCCGTTATGAGGCGCAGGTGCTCAGTCGTCGCGACACGCTCCGCAAGATGCGCGACGACCTCGCCGCCCGGCTGGGGCCGAACGCGACGAAGGCCGCCGTGCAGGCGCAGGGCGGGGATTACGGGTCGATGTCCACGGCGGGCCAGCGCGCGCTTGTTGCCGCGAACGATCGGCACTACCGGCAGGTGGTCAACGAACTCGCGGCGGCGGAACGCGCCGCGCACGCCGCATCAAAGCGTCTCACTACGCAACTCAAGAACTTCAACGCGTCGCGCAAGCAGCGCGACGCGCGTCTCGACGCGATCCGCAACTTGGAGCGCGAGCGGTTGAAGGAACGCCGCAAGACGGTGCGGGGGCTGAACCGTCAGGCTTCGGAACTCGCGTCGAAGGGAATCTCCAACGACGCGTACGAGGCAGCGGTGCGCGCGGGCGCGGACCCGTTCCTCGTCGCGCCGTTGTTCGACATCAGCGACGACCGCAAGTTCCGTGACGAGATCGGCGACGCCGCGAAGGCCGCGGGGTTGAAGCCGGGACCGGGGCCGACCAGGGCGCAGATGACGGCGCTCGAGGTCGTCAAGGGTCTGTTCCCGAAGGCGGACGAGAAGCTCTCCAAGCAGCTTTTGCAGCAGGCGTACACGATCGAGTCGGTGAACCAGGACGAGAAGCCGATCCAACCCGGAGAGACGCCATACAGCCAGTACGTGTGGAAGGACGCCGAGGCGACGGCATCCGACGCGCTGGCCGGCGCAGGTGAGATCACCGACCCGGACGAACTCAGCAAGCGCGTCGAGGCTTACATCGAATCCATGAAGCTCCAGAATCCTGAACTCGCCAAGGTCGCGAAGAGCTACCCGCGCGCATGGGCGGTCGGCGTCCGTCTCGCGCTCGTCAAGCATCTCGCGGAGGTCGCGCCCGGCCCCGACCCGGATGCTCCCTGGCAGTCCTACGTCGACCCGTACGACATCCCGGCGCTGCTCACGCGAGGGTTTCTAGACCATGCCGTTCGGTGACCCGAGCATCGGCACGGCCGGTTCGGGCGGCGTCCCGTCGCCGCCGCCCCTGGCAGCGCCCGCGCAGGCCGAGCCCAAGGCTCCCTCCCTGCTCGAGCAGGTCGGCCAGCTTGTGCATGACGCGCCGATCGGGCTCGCGCAGTTCATCGGCGGTGCGCTCACCGACCCCGGCCAGGGTGCGTTTCTCGGGACGCTCATCAATCCCGGGCTCGGCACGCTCATCGGCGGCGGGCTCGGCGGTATCGGCGCGGTCGGCGAACGGCTGATCTACGGCGAGGACGAACCCTGGTTCGAGGAGTCCGAGAAGCTGATCGAATCGTTCAAGCGCACGGGCTCCAACATCGCGCACCCCTCGCACTATCTCGACGCGATCCGCGAGGGCCACATTGTCGGCACGCTCGTCGAGGATGTCGGGAACCTCACGGTCGCTGCGGGTCCGTTGACCAAGCCGCTCGCGGCGCGTTCGGCGCGGATGATGAACGAGGCGGCTCAGGGTTTGCGGGATGCGGGTGGTCGTGTCGCGGCGGCCGAGGCGGCGGTGCAGACCACGAAGGCTGCGTTTGACGACGCGCTGGTCCAGGCGGCGCACGGCGGGTTCGATCCGGCCGCGCAGGCGAACTTTCTGCGGGCCCGCAAGGCGTGGGGGGGCACTAAGACTGCGTTCGACGAGACGAAGGCTGCCTATGAGCAGACGAAGGCGACGGCGCGCCGTTACGCGATGCCCGAGGCGATGCGCCGGCTCGGCGACACGGCCGCGTTCGCGGTGCCGTTCACGCCGTACCGGCTCGCGTTCCGTGGCGCGCAACGTTCGCTCGGAGCGTTGCATCGCTCGGAGCGGCTCGCGTCGGCGGCGGGCGGCGGCGGGCGTTTCGCGTCGTTGGCCGAGGGCGTGTTCCGGGCGACCGATCCGGAGCGTCGCGCGGCCGAGCGGGGCCAGCGGGCGAGCGCGGACCTGTTGGTGATGCTCACCAACGCTGGGTTCAACCGTTCGGCGGAACCTCTGTCGAAGTGGGCCTCTCGTTCCGCGAAGGTGCTGGGCGACGACCCGGACCTGCAGGCCGCGGCGATCACCGTGCTCTCGGATCGGTTGGCCGGCGTCGCCGAGGTCGTCGCGGATTTCCGTCGGGTCGTCGCGGATGAGTCCTTGCCGCCGAACCGGCGCGAAGTCGCGGGCCGCGCGCTCGAGTCGATCGCCGAGCAGTTGCGGATGAGTCCCGAGGCGCTCGACATCGCGGCTCGGTACTACGACGCCGCGGATGTCTCGCCCGAGATGGCCACGTTCCGCGAGCACGTCGCCAAGTTCGTCGCCGACTACGACGGTTCGGTCGCGCCGTACCTGGATGAGATGTTCGAACGGAACTACGGCGAGCGGGGTGAGGCGTCGCCCGAGTTCATCGAGTGGTCGCGCTCGAATCAGGCGCTCCAGTCGGCGGTCGAGACGGCGCGCCACAAGTTCGACGGTGACGTGCGTCGACTCCAGAAGCGCGAGCAGGTGTTGTTGCGGCGCTGGGCGAAGGCTGCGGCGCGGGCGCGGGTCGACTCGAAGGTACTCGGCAAGGTCGAGACGTGGCAGCGGGTCGCGACCGAGACGCAACGGGTCGCTTCGGAGTTGTTGGAGGACGTGCCGGAGAACCGGGCGATGTGGGAGGACTGGCAGCGCAGTACCGACGCGGGGCTGGCGCGTCTCGGCCAGGAGATGCTCGACTCGTCCTACACGTCGATCGACCGTCAGATCGACACGCTCGCGGGGTTGATGTCGAAGGCGTTGGTCGTGCCGGCGCGCTATCCGGCGTTGCTCACCGCGCTGGGCCGACTGCCCGATGACCTGCCGCGCGTCGAGGTCGACCTGCGACGGTTGCGGGGCGCGGAGCGTGCGTCCGCGAACGCTGCGCTTCGTGATGCTGCGCTCGCCCGGATGGAGCGGATGAGTGCAGCGTTCACGGATGCGGCGGCGAAGGCGGAGCAGGTCAAGCCGAACTACTTGGACCCGAAGGCGCAGAAAATTGTGCAGCGTGCCGCGGGTAAGGCGCGCACGGCGCTGGACCGTCAGTCGCGGCAGATGGCAAAGCTGCTCGCCGAGGGTCGTTTGACGCCGCGCGACATCGAACGACTCGTCCGCGACCTGCGCCGCCAGGTGGCCGACGTGCTCGGCTCGGAGTCTGGCGAGATGGTCAACAGTTGGGAGCGGATGCTCGAATACATCGGCAAGATCCCCCGCGACCGCAAGAAGGGCCGGGGCGACATCGCTGCCGGGGAGATCCTGTTCGGGAAGAACATGAAGGACGCGGCCGGGCTCGACCTGCACGGCATCCGGCGCTACACCCAGTCGGCCGAAGGCCCGGCGGGCTACTACGGGCTCGACACCTGGCTCCAGGCGTGGGCGGACTACGCGGGCGGCGCGCTCGGTGGTGGCGACAGCATGTACGTCGACAGCAACGCCGCGGCACAGGCGGTGCTCGATTTCTACAACCAGATGCGTGAGGCGCAGCGCAAGCACGGCCAGTTCCGTCGGGGTGAGATGGACCCGGCCGCGGCGTGGCGGTTGCTCACCGAGGACGGCCGTTACGAGATCGACCCGTTCACCGAACTGCTGATCGAACACATCAACGATGTTGTCGCGCCGGCCGCCGATTTCCGGCCCGGCGCGCCCAAGGACGTGATCTATCGGCGCACGCCCGAGGGTGAGGCGTCGAGGGCCGCGGAGCGCAAGGGCCGCGACGCGCAGGCTCGTGCCGGCGCGAAGTCGCACGTCGGGGAGAAGATGGCTGCGATCGTGGCCGAGTTCGACGCGCGCATCAAGGCATGGTCGGAAGGCGACGAGGCGGCGTTCGATCCGTTGACGGCGACGATCGACGCGGTGTGGGGGCGTCTGCTCGCTGACCGTGCCGCGGCCGAGCAGGGCATCGAGATTGTGCCGCCGACCGGGATCGAAGGCTGGCTCTACGCGCGTCTCGCCGAGGGCGACAAGCGGTCGGTGCTCGAGCAGATGGGTGAGCGTGAGATCGCGCAGATCATGCGCGGCGTGTTCGGCTACGGGGTGCGCCGGGGCGTCGAGGCCGGCCGGGTGGAGGGCACCGCGGCGTTCGCGCAGCGTGAGGCGACCGTGGCGGCGGCTGAGGCCGAGCGGCGGGGGGCGACTCCGTTCATCGGCAACGAGGCGCGCGCGGCCCAGGTCCGTGAGGGCGCGGTGGCCGATCGGGGCCGGTCCTACGGTCAGATCGCTGCGCCGGCGGTGCGCGCCGTGGCCCGCGAAGTGAGCATCGAGGAGCGATTGGGGCAGATCGGCTATGAGTTGGGTCGGGTCGCGGCCCGGCGCGAGAAGCTGTCGGTCCGCCAGGCTGAGGCAATCGAGGCGGCGGCGGATGCGTGGGAGAACGCGCCTGCCCGGTTCCGGCCGGTGCTCGCGATCGCGGAGTCCGTAGCAGGCGTCCTGAACCGTGCTGCGGACGCCGCGGAGGCCGCGGGCATCTCGGCGGCGGACGCCGAGTTCTTGCGTGCGGAGGCCGCCTCTGCGGTTGTGACGCTCTCTGAGGCGGTGCGTCGGGAGATCGACCCGCGCTACATCCCCGGCGGCGAGCCTGCCCAGGGGTTCGGGACGGCCAAGACCCGCTACCAGGCGGGCCAGAATGTCTCACCCGCGAAGGGTGGGCAGGTTTTGCCGTCCGAGTCGCGGTTGCGCCGTTCGCGCCAGTCGCGGGGTGAGGCGTTCACGACCTCGGTCGGCGACTTCGCTGCGGTCCTGCTCGGCGAGCTGCAGAAGGCGGCCGACAACGAGGCGGTGTTCCGGGTCGAGAAGATGCTCGGCCGCTCGATCTTCGACCTGTTGTCCAGCGACTACGCGCACCTGATGCCGCACGATCCGGCGCTCGGCCGGGCACTCACCTTCGACGAGTTGCGTTCGGGTGACTACACGCCGCAGCGTGAACGGCTGGCCCGTCAGTTGACCGCGGCGTTGCACGAGGATGGGGTCTATGTCTGGAACCCGGCGGCGACGGCCCGGCGTGGTGTGCGCTACGTCGAGGGTGTCGACCGGGCGTTGCGGGGCGGGCCGGATCTGCTGAACGAGACGTACGCGCTGCCTCAGCACATCATCGACGAGTTGCACAAGCACACTTTCGAGGGCGGGCGGGCCGAGATGGCCGCGCGTCGCTACTACGACCCGGTGTTGCGCGTGTGGAAGCACGCGACTCTGGCGCTGCGGCCCGGCTGGCATATCGGCAACATGATCGGTAACGCGGTGATGGCGATGAGCGGCGCGGGCATCAAGCCGCGCGACTACGCGCGCTACATGGGTCAGGCCCGGAAGATTTTCGCCGGGGGCACCACCGCCGGCGACCTTGCCGCGATGGGTGTTCCCGCGGCGACGATCGAGGCGCTGCTCGGCGAGGGCGCTGCCCGGCGTGTGCCTGGCGCGGTGGCCGCGCCGGCTGCGCTGTTGAAGCGTGGCGCGATCGACATCGACCTGCGCCGTCAGGAGACGGGCCGCAACAAGATCCTCGAGCAGCGCCGTTCGGGCGCGCCTCACTTCCGGGGCGAGGACGGCGGGCTGCACCCGATCCAGTGGTCCTATGAGGTGAACGGCTTCGTCGATGACCTGAGCCGCACGGCGGTCTGGCTCGCGGCGATGGACGAGGGCCTCCCCCTCGAACGGATCGCGGAGGTGCGGGCATCTGCGCCGGAGTTCTTCGCGGACCTGAGCGATGCCCAGGTCGTGAACATGGAGGCGATCCGGCTCTCGATCAAAACGCAGGGTGACTTCATTCGGATGCGCCCGACCGAGCGGACGGTGCTGCGCCGGATCTGGCCCTTCTACCCGTGGCTGCGTCATATCACCAAGCTCACCGCGAGCCTCGCGGTCGACCATCCGATGCGTTTGATCTGGATGATGCGCCTCGGCGCGATGGTGAACGACGAGGACACCAAGTTCAGCTACGGCGCGGTCAACACGCCGTTCGGGCTGTTGGATGTCGGGTCGAACTGGAACCCGTATCAGACGCCGCTCGATCTGGTCGTCGACCGGGATGGTGCGGTGAGCGCGGCGGGCCTGACGCGCTCGATGTCGCCGATCTTGAAGGCCGGCGCGTTCGCGGCCAATGTCGACTTGTCCCGCGGTCTCTCGTACGTCACCCGGCCGGGTGATCCGTTCTCCCGCAAGCCGGTGCTCAACACCTCTCCGTCGGAGTGGTGGTACTTCGCGACCCAGCAGGTCGCCCAGGCACGTCTCGCCCGTCAGGTCGTCCCGCAACTCTTGTTCGGTTCCGAGCCGGTGGTGCGCTACGGGCAGGGATCGTCGATCCGCCGCTTCGGTGCGACGATCCCGACGGACCGCCCGCACGGTTGGTGGTCGCCGAACGTGATGAGTTCGGGCCGGCCGGCGGCGCTCGGAGCGCTGGTCGACTACTTCGGGTTGCCTACGCTGTCGGAGATGGATGTCGAGGAGCGCAAGGCGACCGAGCGGCGTCGTGAGGCCGCGGCCGATGCGGCGCTCCGGCGTTATGACCGTTAGAGGGAGGTGAGAGGATGCCGCGTGCATGGTTGGTCCCGCCGGTCGGTACTGGTGGCGGCCCGGCTGACGCGACCTATGTGACGCTCACGACGAACGCGACGCTTTCCGCGGAGAGCCTGTTCGGCGACTTGCACGACAACGGCACTCTCATCGGCCGGCCGGGCGCGGGGACGAAGGGCCGTTCGTGGCTCGTGACTTCGGGCGCGTCGCTCGGCAACGAGTATTACGACGACGGCGTGGGCTGGGTGCTCGTCCACGATGCGACGCTCGGCGCGCCTTCGGCGGCGGACTACCTGGTCGGCACCGCGCAGGCCGGGCTCTCTGCCGAGATCGTGGTCGGGCCGACTCCGGGCGGCGAACTCGGCGGCACCTGGGGCTCGCCGACGGTCGACACGGTGCACTCGGGGTCGTCGCACGCCGCGACCCAGGCCGCCGCCGAAGCGACCGCCGCCGGAGAACTGGCAACTCACGCGGCCGACACGACCGCAATCCACGGGATCGCCGACACCGCGAACCTCGTCACGCTCGCAGGCGCGCAGACCCTCACGAACAAGGTCGTCACACAACCGACGATCACGCTGGCGCAGGGCGTCGCCCCCGCGCCAACCGCCGAGGGCGACATCCAGTGGGACACCGACGACAATCGTCTCGCGATCGGTGACGGCGTGGCGACCCGTCTGTTCTCCGACAACTCGGTGATCCTGCCCGCGAACGGGATGATCGCCCGCACGGCGGCGAACGTCGCGGCGGCACGCACGATCACCGGGACCGCGCCGATCGCAGTCGCGAACGGTGACGGCGTGGCGGGCAACCCGACGGTCAGCTTCGACGGGCTCGGCCTCGACGCACTCACCGACGTCACGCTCACCGCGCCCGCGACCGGCGCAGCGCTGGTGAAGTCGGCGGGCGACTGGATCGACGGCCCGATCGACCTGTCGCTCGCCGCGGGAGCGACCGGCGTCCTCCAGGCAGCGTCGTTCCCGGCGCTGACCGGCCCCGTCACCACTACGGCCGGGTCGCTCGCGACGAGCATCGCCAACGATGCGATCACGAACGCGATGATGGCGAACAGCGCCATCGGCATCGCGGAACTCTCCGCGACCGGGACCCCGTCGGCCACGACGTTCCTGCGCGGCGACAACTCCTGGGCCGTCCCCGCCGGTGGCGGCGGCGGCGACACCGCGACGACCCGCGTCGCGAAACTACGACAGTTCGCATAAGGGGTACAGATGGCAACCGACCCGGTTTTCTACACGATCCCGAAGATTGATTCCGTCCTCGTAGCCACCGTCAACACGAACCTCGCCGCGCCGACGGGCGCGGACATCATCTACACCGCTCCCGCGACGGCCGCAGGAGCGAAAATCTCTCGGATCACGGTGAACCAGACCGCCGACCTGGCGGCCGCCGCGGTCCTGAACATCTTCTTTCACACGGGCGCGGCCTTCGACGCCCTGTTCGAGCCGATCGTCCTCAACGTCTTCGACCTGACGACCGCGACCCAACAGGACGCCGACGCGATCTTCAACAAGGCGTACAAGGACATCTTGCTTCCGAACGCCTGGTCGCTGCGCGCCGCGGTCACCCTCGCCGGTGCTGCAAGCGCATTCCAGGTCATCGTGCACGCGCTCGAGGCTGCCTGATGTCGACCGCCGGCGCGCGTCGTGGGGTCGGGATCGGCAACGACTACCCCTACGACGAGATCCCGCCCGACGAGAGCGCGGTCCTCGTCGTCGATCGCGAGAACAAGACCGCCCGGTGGCTCACCGCGAGCCCGACCGACGATCATCAGCCGTTCTCGTCGATGCTCTATCAGAACGCCGGGATCTACGTCGGCCAGCGCGCGCTCGACAAGTGGAAGTTCACGCTCACGAGCAACCGAACGGTCGTGTTCCTCGGCGATTCGCTCGGGCAGGCCGCGGTCAAAGGCCATGACGGCTGGGTGGAGCGCCTCGCCCGGATGCTCGGCGCGAAGTACGGGCCGCGCCTGACCGCGGGAGCGGGCTACTACGGCCTGTACCGCTCCGGCAACACGGGCGGGTTCACGAACACCGACCGGGAGTGGTACGTGAACCCAAACTCGGCGTTCGCGGCGCTCGCGATCACGGATGGCGCGCAGCTCGGCCCGTACCTCTCCGCAATGAAGTCCGCGGGGTCCGCGACCCGGGACCTCTCGTGCACCCCGACAGCGAACAGCCGGACGCTCGCCTCCGCGGCGCTGTTCGTCTCGGGTGATGTCGGCTCGCTCGTCTCCGGGGTCGGTATCCCGCCGAACACGTTCGTCACCAGCTTCACCGACACGAGCAACGTCGTGCTGTCGCGGCCCGCGCACAGTTCGCCCGGCGCGCAGACCTTGCGGTTCCACAAGGACATCATCGAATGGAAACGGCCGATCGCGACGAACAACACCGGCGTCCAGGTGTACGACGCGGTGACTGTCAACCTCGACCCGACCGTGGCCTCAGTGACCGCGAACTTCAAGGGCATGCACATCGGCGCGATGGTGACCGGCACGAACATCCCCGCGAACACGACGGTCGCATCGATCAACAGTCCGTCGTCGATCGAACTGTCGGTCGGTGCGGGCGGGTCGTTCTCGGGCGGGCATCTCACGGTCCATGACGGCCGCACGGTCACCGACTGCGTGACGACCGCGAGTACGACGATCACCTCCGAGACCGCCGAATTCGACGCGGATGACCAAAACTGCAAGGTCGTCGGGCTGAACATCGCTGCCGGGTCCTACATCGTGCGGGTCATCTCCGAGCGTCAGGTCGTGCTCAACAACGCGGCGACGGCGGGCGGCGGGTTCCTGTTCATCCAGAACAACGCCAACGGCCGCAACGTGGTCGATATGGCGACGACCGCGGGCTCGGCGACGATCACGTCCGCGACCGCGGCGTTCTCGCCCGGTGACGTGAACCGGCCTATCACCGGCGCGGGTGTCCCCTCGAACACGTTCATCCAGTCGGTCACGAACTCGACGACCGCGGTCCTGACGAACCTGATGGCGTTCACGACGACCGGCTGCGATATGCAGCTCGGCGCGTTCTCGACGACCTCGACGAGCGAGCTGCAAATCCTGTGGGTGAACAATGTCGGCGGCAACGGCGCGGAGTTCATCTACTCGACCGACGGCGGGGTCCGCTGGACCGCGGTCCCCCAGTCCGCGTCGGGCGCGCAGCGACTCCAGACCCTCTCGGTCGCCGCAACGAATCCCGAGAGTCTCCTGATCGCCGCCGAAACTTCGTTGTTCGCGGCGAGTCAGACGGTCCAGGCAGGCGTGTTCGCCTACGAGCGGTCCTCGTCGGCGTTCTCGGGCCTGCGGCTCTACAACATCAGCCGCGACGGGCAGAGCCTCACGAACGCCTGCCAGGGCGGTGTCGGTGACCCGCTCGCGATCCTCGACGCCGGCGACGGCAGTTTCGTCGGGATCGAACCCGACCTGTTCATCGTCCTGTTCACCAACGATGTCACCCAAGGCACCCAACAGACCTACTGGAATGCGGTCAACCGTCTCATCGCCCGCACGAACCGTTACGCCGACATCCTGTTCATCGTGAACTTCGAGCAGGCCCCCTCGTCGGCAGTCGGGCGCGCGACGAAACTGCAACGCCGCTTCGCGCAACTCTTGAAGAAAGCCGCGCTCGAGACACCGATCCCCTACTGGTACGCGGCCGACGGGGCCACGACGATCAGCACCCCGACGATCACGTCGGCGACGATCAGCTTCAACCAGTCCGACATCGGCAAGAGCATCGTCGGCCAAGACATCCCCGCGGGGACGGTCATCACCGCGGTCGCCTCTGCGACCTCGGCGACGATGAGTCAGAACGCGACCGCGACGCACGTCAACGACTGCTCGTTCCAGATCCGTGCCGCGCGCGTCGACACCGAAAACGCGGTCCTCGACCTCTACGAAGCCTGGCAGGCGCAAGGCATCCGCGGGTACGCGGACGCCAACAAGCAGGGGCTCATGGCCGACACCCTGCACCAGTCCCAACTCGGCCACAACGACATGGCCCGCCGTGTCGGCACGCTCCTGGAGATGTTCAGCTAATGCCCAAGTCGTTGCGGGTCGGCCCGTTCTTCGGGGTCACCGGCCGGTATAGCGCCGCACCGAACCGGCAGTTCCTCGACGAGAACTACATCCGCGAGGGCCTGTTCTTCTCGACCTACGCCGCGAGCCTCGCCCGCACCGACATCGTGACCAACACCGTCGCGGGCGTCCCGACCAACGGCGACATCAAGGCCGCGATCGTCCCACTCCAAGAAGGGATGGTCATCACCAGCCTCACCGCCGGGATCGGCAGCACCGCAGCGGGAACACCGACCGCCGGGTTCATGGCCCTCTACGACACGGCCCCCACCCCGAACCTCATGGAACAAACCCCCAACTCGACAACCGGAGCGATCGCAGCGAGCACGCTCTACACGCGCGCGCTGAACCGGCCCATCCAGATCCCGATCACCGGCGCGTACTACCTCGCGTTCTCGGTCACCGCGACGACAGTGAACACCTTCTCCGGCGTCAACCTCGCGAACTCCGCGGTATCGACCGGCCTGGCCGGCCAGGCGATGCAATGCGGCACGGTCACCGGCACGTTCGGAGGGGCCGCGCCCGCGACGCTCACCGGCCTCACCGCGATCGGATCCATCCCCTATTTCGCCTGCACATAGGAGCCGGCAATGGCGATGTTCCGCAACCGGGCTGACGCTCTCGCCTACGTCGAACGCATCCCGTTTCTCGAGGCGCGCTGGTATCACCCAGGCCGGCTCGCGACGGTCGACTTCCTCGTCGTGCACACGATGGAGAACACCGAGGCGTCGGACAAGGCCGAGCAATGGCAGGCGATGACCGCGACCCAGGACCGCGAGTCGAGTGTGCATTGCGGGGTCGACAACGATTCGACGCGCATGGCCGTGCATCACTGGGATACCGCCTATCACGTCGGCAAGGGGAACCGGAACACCTGGGGGTGCGAGCACGCCGGCCGGGCCGCGCAAGCGAGCGCCGACTGGTCCGACCCGTACTCGAGGGCGATGCTCGAGGGCCAGTCCGCGCCGCTGTTCGCGGCGATGTGCCTGATCGCCGATATCCCGATCCGTCGCGCGAACACGTTCGACTACATGGCGTCCCGGCCCGACCTCGGCGGCATGGGTTGGCATGAGGGCCGTCGGGGCATCCTCGGCCACGTCGATGTCGCTCGGGCGATCCAGCGGTTCGGGCTCTCCGATTCGGGCCACACCGATCCTGGTGAGCAGTTTCCCTATCCCTGGTTCTTGGACCGGGTTCGTTCGCACCTGGAGGATGACGATATGACCCCCGAGCAGTACCTCGAGATGATGAAGACGAAGGACTACAAGGATCGCATGAAGGTGATCGTCGATGATGTCGTCGAGGCGCGCATCGGCAACGTTGCGAAGAAGCCGGGGACCGTGAGCACGGTGTACGAGGCGGCACGTCAGGCGATCCGCGACACGCCGCCGAAGTCGTGATGAGTCTCACTCGGACGTTGCGCTCGTCGAGCGATGTCGACGCGGTGTATGAGTTCTTCGACAAGGACACGCTGGTCGGTTTCGAGGTGCAGCGTGTCGGCCATGAGCCGATGTTCGTCGGCCCCGATGGTGAGACGCCGATCGAGGAGCCGGTGGGGAGCGCGTCGACGCGCCGGCGTTGGTTCTCGCGTCGGCGTTAGAGCGGTAGGGCCGTCTCGGTACAGGCGTCGATGATGCGCTCGAGCGCCATGTTCACGCGACCGGGGAGGACGCGTCGCGTCACCGACTGGCATATCGCCGCTTCACGCTGGACCCAGGCGATGATGGTGCGGTACTGGTCGACCATCTCGTTGAGTTCGGCGAGGGCGTTGAGGGCGATGATGTGTGCGGCGTCGGCGTTCGCGGCCCGTTCGACGAGCCACTTGCGGTCGGCGAGTAGGCCGTCGACCTGATCGTTGAGCGCGCGTACGGCGTCGCGCAATTCGGTGACGAGGTGGTGCAGTTCGGTGGCGTCGTCGAGTTCCATCATGCGCCGTCCTTGTAGTCGGTCGCCCCGCCACGGTTGCCGGTGTCGATGGTCGGTTCGACGTAGGGGATCTCGGCGATCGGTTGGTCCATCGGGCCGTTCTGTAGGTCCTCGTTCGGTGTCTCGGCGCGCAGTTCGCTGCGGCTCTTGGGTCGTTCGATGACGTAGCCGGGACCGCGTTCGATCACGTCAGGGTTCAGCGCGGGGTCGAACGGGTCGGCGACGATGCTCGGCGGTGCCTGGTCGAGTTGGGTGATGGTGTCGTCGCCGAACGGGATGACCGCGCCGGCGCGGTAGTCGTCGAGCGCGGTGACCGCCACGTCCGGGCCGGGCGGCGCGGGCGCGCTCGGTGGGCCTTGGAGGCGGGCGATCGCGGCGCAGGCGTCCATGACCCATTCGATGCCGCGCCGGGCGAGCAGGTCGCCGAGAGTGGTGAGGTCGGTGGTGAGGTTGTTGGTGTTCATGAGGTCGCCAGTTTCGGGAGGGTTTTCAGGTAGTCGACGAGTTCGACGGCTTCGTGTTGGGTGATCTCGTTGGTCGATTGCGTGCGACCGTCGGTGATGGTGCGGACGAGCGCGTGACGGTGTTCTTCGTCGACGCCGCGTTCGTTGCACATGGCCATGATGCGCCTCCGCATCCGGTCGTCGATGCCGAGTTCGGCCGCGGGTGCCATCTCGGGCGGCGGTGCGTCGGGTGGGACGAGTTCCGCGTCGACGATCTCGGTGCCGTCGAGCAGGCGTTCGATCGTCGCGCAGGTGTCGACGGTCCACGGCCAGGAGAATTCGGCCTTGACCCGTTCCATGAGTGCCGGGTCGGCGGTCGCCACGACCCGATCGCGCAGCGCGTTGGCGCGTTGGCGGTCGATGTGGGGCGCGTCGGCCGATGCGGGGCCGGTGCCGAGTTCTTCGGCGCTGACCTCGCCGAATCCGAACAGGTCGGAGCAGGCTCGGTTGGTGGCGCGGGTCGATGCGGTGGCGGGGATGTCGTGTTCGGGCTTGGAGAAGTGGCGTGTGCCGTCGCAGTCGGGCGGGCAGCAGGTGTGCCACTGCTTCCTGGCGTCACGGCAGACCGACGCGGTGCGGGCCGGGCAGCATCGTTCGTGGGCGTCGCAGACGCCGAGCCCCTCGACGTAGCGGCCGTTGGGCGCGATGGCGCGGGCGACGACCTTGGCGCGCAGGATTCGGCCGGCGTCGTCGCGGGTTTCTTCTTCGCGCACGATCGCGAGGCTGACGCCCATCGCGGTCGCGAGCTTGCGCCATCCGGCTTTCTTCACGAACCGGCCGTCGCGCCCGACCGACTGGTAGTCGTCGGGCTGGAGGAGTACGTCACGCAGGGCGACGTACTCGCGGAACACCGCGGCGATGTCGCGCGTGCTCGCGACGGGGGCGACGAGCGCTCCGGGCGTGACGGGCACGATGGCGGCGGTCGTGCTCACGGCGACGACTTCGGGTTCTTCGGTCATGGTGATCGGCTCCGTTCCGGCGAGTCCTCGCCTCGTTCTATTGTACGGGTGGCCTATGTCATCGCTTGTGGCGTCCCACTACCCGAAACAGATCGAACGGTTCCGGGCGATCTTCGCGAACCTCGAGCGTCATGGTGGCAAGCGGGTCGTGTCGGTGACGACGATGACGAACGAGACAGGTTTCGAGCGGCGTGCGATCGCCACGGACTTGCGCTACCTGGTCGAGCTTGGGGTGATCCATCGCGTGCTCGGCAGTTCGACGTTCGGGGTCGGCCAGGACCCTTCGACGTTGCGGTTGGTGATGACGTGGGAGGAGTTCTTGGAGCAGGCGGGCGCGCTGCGTGATGAGTGGCGCAAGACCCGAGCGGCCAAGCGCGCGGCCGCGACGGGGCTCGTGGCGTCGCTGAACGGCGGGAAGATGACCATGAACCCGGCGCGGGCCAAGGCGCTCGAGATCCGCAATTCGTTGCCGGCCGCGCCGACGGCGATCCCGGTCGATGATCCGCTGATCGACGCGGAGCTCGAGCAGATGGATGACGAGTACCTGCTCACTTGGGGTTGACCTGCCAGACGCGCGCACGCCGGCCGGTGATGGTCGTGGTGTAGCCGACGTGGGTGAGTAGGTGGGCGATCTCGGCGCGGCGGCTGCGGATGCCGGCGGCGCCCTGGCGCGGGAACTGCTCGGGCCGTTCGCGGTGCAGCCTGCCGTACCAGGTCACGAGTTCTTCGTCGCCGATCGGGTCGGCGAACATTTCGATGGCGTCGAGTACGGCCCGTTGGCTGTGGCGCAGGTTCGTGACCGAGGCGGCGGCTTCGTGGCTCGTCGTCGGGTCGGTGCGGCGCGCGTGGGCGACAGGCTCGTTGAGGGCCGGCGCGTCGACATCTGCGACATCGCGCGGCCATCGTCGGGTGTAGCCGCGCACGGCGACGGTGCGGTCGGGTTCGGCGCGTTCGTCGTCGGGCGGGATCTCGAGTTGTTGGTGTTGGGGTTTCATCAGAAAAGGTCGCTCCGTTCTCGTTCGGCGTAGCCGGAGTTGCGTGCCTCCTTCTCGGCTTCGATCTCGTCGTGGTGTGAGGTGCCGGGCGAGCGTCGGCGGCCGGGCCGGCAGGTCGCGCATCCTCGATGGAAGGGTGACCAGTGCCCCTCGCGCCAGAGGGCGAAGGCGGCGGGATTACAGGTCGCGCACGGCCGGTAGGTGCCGTGGTGGTCGTCGTCGCCGACGAGTACGAGGCCGGTGTCGGCGCAGGCCCAGCAGGTGTAGAAGGGTCCTTCGTCCTCGGGGATGGAGTGCAACGACCGGGCGCACTTGGCCAGCAGCGCGTCGACGCGTTCGTTCATTGCAGCACCTCGCGGACCTGTTCCCAGTCGCTCGGCCGCCAAAGGTGGACCTCGACTCCGGCTGTAAGGAGTTGGTCGTGCCAGGCCCACTGGTCTTTGGTCATGCGGCCGCGTTCGGATTTGAGTTCGGCGAGCACGATCCGGTCGCGTACGAGCACGAGGTCGGGGAACCCTGGGTCGGATCGGCGGCTGTCGTGGGTGTGGTAGGTCCGCCAGCGGCGCAGGTGGGCGTACTCGACAACGGTGCGTTGCCAGTCGCGCTCGGTGATGGTGTCCAGGCTCACTCTGTCCGCGTTCACCCCTCGCATCGGACGACGGTCATGGCCGGTGCTCCTCGTTGACGCGCCGGGCGACGGCGCGGGCGTATCGGAACCAGGCTCGCATCTCGAAGTTCTCGCACGCGCCGATGGCTTGGGCGAGTCCCCAGGCGAAGCTCTTGCCCCATGTGCGGATGCCGACGGCGACGAGTTTTCGTTCGGCGTCGTCGAGGTCGGTGTCGGCGAGGTAGCCGACGAACGCGCAGGTGACGGCGATCACCTCGTTTACGTCGTCGCGCACGGTGTCGTAGGCGGGGGAGACGACATCGCCCCACAGGTCCCATGAGCGGGGTCGTGTGGCCATGATCGGCTCGAGTTGGGCGGCGAGGGCGGTCTGCCAGCGGGGTGCGAGTGTGAGGTCGGTGTGGGCCGGGATGAGGGCGCTCACGTCGCGCACGCGCCGAGTGCAGCGCCGCTGCCGATTGTGTCGGAGGGATTGAGCGCGCGCCGGTCCTCGAGTTCCTCGGTGAGTTCGTCCGTGCTGGCGCGCCGTCCTTGGCAGATGATGTGGCCGAGTTGCGCGAGCGCCAGTTCCTTCGTCGGAAGCGCGTCAACGTTCACGCGGTAGTCGCCGACCATCGTGGCGCGGATGAGCCACAAATTCGAGTTCGACGCCGCCTCGATGCGGAAGGTCAGGACGTTCATGGTGTTGAGCCACGAACCTTTGTGCGTCTGGATGAACCAAGGGTGAAGGGTGGTCATCATTGCTCCGTTCTGTTCGGGTCGTGGGCTAGTCCGTCTCGGGTGCGGCGTCGATGTAGAAGCGGCGTTCGCCGCGCACGATGAGCACGCCGGGGATGATCTCTCCCTCGGCGGTGACCGCGGGGTGTTCGCCGCTCGTCGGGTCGTCGCTCGCCTTGGTCGATCCGATGCGCGCGAGGATCGTCTTGTCGATCTTCGGTGGCTGCGGCGTGAGCGCGCTCGGCGCGTGTCCGTTGCACCAGTCGATCGCGGCGACGGCATCGGTGATGGCGACGCTGAGCTTGCCTGCCTGGGAGCGCAGGCGCACCCCGGTCGGGAGTTCGATCGTCTTTTGGCGCGGGTCATCGGCGAGCATCGCGGCGTGGTAGCCGTGGAGCGCTTCGGTGTGGGCCGCGATCGCTTCGGTGTGGGACTTCGAGCGGCGCTCGACCCATTCGTTGATGCGTGCGGTCATCGTCGCGGCGGTCGCTTCGATGCGGGTGAGGTATTGCTGCGCGCGCCGGATGCGGCGTGCGTGCCAGTCGGCGGCGATGAGGTTGTCCGGGGTTTCCCAGCCGGTCATATCGGCGTTGGATTTCACCGGCGGGTCGTCGAGGTACTCGTCGAGGTCGTCGGCGAGTTCGTCCTCCGTCTCGGGCTCAGGGGGCGGCCAGTCGATCATCGTGCCGGCCCTTCGCACTCGCACCCGTAGGTGGGTGAGACGGTCTGGTCGCAACGTTCGCAACGACCGAGTTCTTCGGCCGGCGCGAGGTCGTATTCGCCCTCGAGTTCGTCGAGGTTCGGGTCGCTCATGATTCGCTCCGTTCTCGCGTCGCCCGTGCGACGCGCCTCTCAAACATTACCCCCGGGGTGTGACGCTCGCGCGCCCGTGGTTCACCAGAGTTGGTCGAGACGCCCGACGACGCGCTCGAGTGCACCGCCGCGCAACGCGAACCGCAGGTCGGCCGCGTTCCCGAGCGTCCATTCGATCAGCGTCTCGGATGTCGGCAGACCCGGGAGTTTCATTCCCGCGACGGCGCGCAGGCCGCCGAGCGCGAAGGTGACCCGGTTCGGGCCATCTTCGACCGGGAGTTCCTCCGGTGTCGTCGGGTGGTTCAGGACCTCTTGTGCTTGGACGACGACGTGCGCGCCACGGTCGCCGACGCGGACGTGAAGGCCGTTCGCTGCGGGCCACAGGTGGACGCCGCGGGCGAGCATCGCGCCGATGAGACGCGCGTCCGATCCCGAGATGGTGACGCCCCACGGTTCGGGTGTCTCGGGGTCGTGTCGGACCCCGTTGTCGCCGATGTGGGGGCGCTCGAGCAGTTGCCCGGTCTGGAACACCGACACGCCTTTGCCCGAGCCGGCGATCGTCAGGGCGGACGTGTCGTGCATCCCGCACGCGAGGTACACGGTCGGCGGGTCGAGTCGCGCAAGGTTCGCCCATAGCACCGCGGCGCGTTCGCCTGCGTCGGGCCAGATCGTGTGGGCACGCGTGAGTTCTCCGGTGGTCTTGTCGACGAGCGCAGTCATTGGTTCCTCCGTTGGTTGTGGTGCTGTGGTCGTGGCGTTGGTGCTGCGGTTCAGGCGCGTTGCGCGAGTCGGAAGGCTTGCGCCCCGCTGACGCCGAGCATCTCGCCGATCGCGGCGTAGCTGTAACCCCTCTTGTGCAGGGCCTCGACGCAGCCACGGCGTGCTTCGGCGGCGGCGTGGTAGCGCTCGAGTGCTGCTCGAGCGGCGGTGTCCTGGCGACGCAACGCGCCGACCGCGGCGGCGTCTGCCTGCTCTTGTGCATTGGCTCGGCGGCGGCGTGCTCGAGCGGTCGGTGCCGGCGGTGCGGTGGCGGTGGTCATGTGGCCGATGGTACCGGGGGCCTGTGACGGTGGGGGTGACGGGTTCGGGGCCGAGGTGGCCGAGGTGGGCGCTCAGTTGTGAAGATTGTGTGAAGGTCGTCACGGGGGGGGTGACGGCGGGCCGAGAATGGCGGATGATTCGGGGTGGCGCGCGTGCCGGTTGGCGGTGCGCGGCCGATCGTGGAGGTGTTCGGGATGAGCGAGTCAATCGTGAAGCAGGCCGAGCGCGCGTTGGCGACGCATTACGGGCGTGAGTGGGAGTCGTTGGCGTGGGCGGACCAGTCGCGGGTTATCGGGGTGCTCTCCGAGATGTGTCGGCAGCGGCTCGGTGAGTCGGCCGACACGCGATCGGCCCCCGACGCGCTGCTGGCGAGTGTTGACGGCTCGTTGCGTAGCTGGCTCGTGGCGGTGTCGTCGTGATGTTGTGGGCGTGTAGTTGTGAAGCAGACCACGAGATGGTGCCGCGGGCGGCCTGGTGTCGTGCGTGTCAGGCGGTGACGGCTCCGGTCGTCGTGTTCGGTGCGCATGGTGGGGCGGGGTGCTCGACGTTGGCGGGTGCGTTGGCGGTGTCGTTGCGGCGCGACCTGTTCGCGGCCGATCCGGGTGACCTCGAGCGGTCGTATTTCGATCCGGGCTCGGGTCGGCAGTTGGATGAGTGCGGGCTCGACGGGTTGTGGTCACGGTGGCGGTCGGGGGAGCTCGTCGCGCCGGTGATTGATGCGGGGCGGATCAATCGGGCGACGGATGAGGCGCGGCGGTTCGGGCTCGATGTGTGGGGGCTCGTGCCGTCGGTCGTGTTGGTGGTGGCGCGCTCGACGTATCGGGGGCTGCGCTCGGCGCTCGTGGCTGATTGGCCTTCGGGGGCGTCGTGTGTGCTGGCGCGTCGCGCCGAGGATTGTCTCGGTGACCGTGATGCTCGGGCGATCGTGCCGGGCTCGGTGGATCTCGTCGAGTGGGTGTGGTCGGCGGCGGACGGGCGGCGGATCGATGCGGGCCTGCCGTTGGCGACGGGGGATGGTTCGGCGCTCGGTGGTGTGTCGGCGGTGGTGGAGCGCGAGTTGGCGCTCGGGGTGTTGTCGTCGTGAGCGTCGGTCGGCGGTTCTGGCTCGGCCTGCTCGTGTTGTTGACGGTGTGGGCTGCGGGTCGGCTCGGTGCGGCGGATGCGGCGGACGAGCGGCGTGGGTGCGTTGTTGCTGCGTGTCCGGGCCCGGCGGGTCGGCCGTGAGTAACGCGGCGCGGGCGGCGCGGCGTGTTCCGGTCGATCCGGTCGGGGTGCGTTTGGCGCTCGATCCGCTCGGGGTCGCGTTGTTCGGTGCGCGGTGGCGGGCCGAGATGGGGCGGACCTCGACGTCGGGCGTGTCGGCGGCGCGGGGTGAGGTGGCGCGTGCGATGTCGGTGCGGCAGGCGTTGGCAGCGCGGTGTGGGGTGAACGTGCGGCAAGTGTGCCGTTGGGCGGTCGATGGGCTGTCGGTGATGACGGCCGACCGTGCGGCGGTGGCGGCGGGGTTGCATCCGGCGTGGGTGTGGGGTGATGAGTTCTATTCGGGCGTCGTCGTCGATGGCGGCGCGGTTCAGGAGGTGACGTGTTGAGTCGGTTGGATCGTGAGCGGGCGTCGATGGGTCGTGCGTCGGGTGCGTTGGCTGCGGCCGCGCGCCATCTGCGCGTGGCGGGGATGTATGACCTGGCGGGCGAGGTCGGCGGGCATGCGACGCGGGTCGGTGAGGCGCATCGGGCGCTCGTGGCGCAGGCTGCTGACGCTCGGGCGGCTGCGTGGTTGGCGCGGGTGGCGGTGCCGATGTCGGGGGGGTTCTCGTGAGCGCGGGTATCGGTGCGGTGCGTGATCGGGCGGCGCTCGATCGGCTGGCGGAGATGTTCGGGTGGCCTGAGTGGCGGCTCGACGATTCGGGGTTCTCGTTCCTCGAGGCGGTGGCCGAGGTCGTGCGTTCGGTGCGGCCCGAGCGGCCGATCTCGTCGGTGATTTGGGGGCTCGATCGGGTGCGGGTCGGTGATCAGGTGCGGCGGCTCGGTCAGGGGAGGGGCTCGGCTCGGTGGGCGCGGGTGGTCGAGGTGCTCGGGTTCGAGCATGAGGGCGACCTGGCCGAGTTCGGGCTCGTCGTCGTGGTCGAGGGTGGGCGGTCGCCGGTGACGTGGTGGTCGCAGCCGTTCGAGCCGATCGAGGTCGGGGCACGGCCGTCCTGAGCGTTCACGGTCCCTCACCGCGCCGCCGGGTGTGCGTGGTGGGGGGTCGTGTCGGTCCTGGCATCGGGTCGGGGCCGCTTGCGTGGAAGGAATGTGAGCATGGGTGAGAACGTGAACGGGTGGCCGATCCCTCGGCCGAGTGATCCGCCGGTGCCTCCTCCGTTGGCTGAGTTGGTGGCCGAGGTCGCGGGCAACGTTGCGCCTCCTCGGTCGTCTCGTGAGGCACCGCTGTGGTTCGGGTTCGGCGGTGCCGATGGTGTGATCGTGGCGGCTGATCCTGAGCGGGTGCGTGGTTGTCCGACGGTCGTGGTCGTGGCGACGGGTTGGGCTGCGCCGATGTCGGAGGGCGAGGCGGTGCCGGGCGCGCCGGGTGAGCACGCGGAGCGGGTGCGGGTGCGTACGGTCGTCGGGGCTCGGGCGGGCGAGGGCCGCGTGGTCGAGGTCGTGTCGTTGCTCGATGTCGGCGAGGGATGGACGGATGCGGGGACGGCGGCGGGTGCGGTCCCGGCGTTGCTGCGTTCGCTCGTGGCCGGGGGTGCGTCGTGAGTGGCTTCGAGGTCCCTCGGGCGCATCGGGATGCGATGGCTGCGTGTGCGGTCGCGCTCGTGGTCGAGGTCGGGCTCGGCGGGGCGGCGTTCCTCGACGATCCGATCGGGGAGGCCGGGCGGGTGATCGGTCGGGCGTTGCGCCGGCTGGAAGTCTCGGTGGCGCTCGGTGATCTGGCTGAGCCGGCGGTGATCGTCGACGCCAACGGGAACACGTGCGGGTCGGCTCGGCTGGAGGTGCGGTGTCGGCGGTGTCTGCGTCCGATTGTCGCGGTGGCGGGGCATGGCTGGCTCGATGCGGGCTCGGCGTCGTCGGCCGGGCTCGTGTTCTGCTTCGACCAGGACGAGACCCACGACGGCCTGCGCCATGATCCCGAGTGGCGCGACGGCGGCGTGTCGGATCTCGGCGAGGCGCTCGACCCCTACGTCGATGGTGGATAGCCTCGGCTGATCGGTCGGGCGACCGGGAAGGCCCGGTGCTCGTCTCCCACGCGGGAGCACGGGTACCGGGCCTTCGTCGCGTCCCGAGGTGATCGGCGCGCGCTCGACGCCACCAGGCCAGGCCGACACGCGCTTCCGTCGGGCAGCACGCGAGCGCGCGAGCCGCCCGACTCGCCTCGTCCGCACCCCCTCGCCACGCCATCTCGAGGGCGAGCGACGCAGGTCGCGACACGCGACCACCACACCGCGAGCGGGCGGAGCACCAGCACCCCGCACCACAACCGCCAATGTGCAGGCCGGAGGGCAGGCCCCCCACCTGGGCTTTCGCGACTCCGAGGCCTCTGAGCCCTGTACCCGGGGGGGTATGCGGGCCCGGAGGGGGTCCCCCACCCCCACACCCCACTTCGCTCCGCTGAGATGTCTGTGGTTGGTGGGGGTGTCCGGTGTTGCGGTCCCGGTGTCGCTCCGCTCCCGTGCCCTGGTCGCGTCTTGGGTTTGGGGTCGTGTTGGTCGGTGGTTCGCCTGGGGAGGTCAAGCCCGCGCAACAGGGAGCCCAGCGCAATTGGGACTTCTGATCGGGGTGGCGTTTTACCGGGCGGGCGGGGCCCCTTGTGTCCTCCGTCCTAGTCCCGGGCTGATGTCGCCGGTGCCGTGTTGTGCGTTCAGGTGCTCGTGGCGTGGGCCTCCCGGCAGGGGCGGCAGAGGTTGTTGGCGAGCGTGTCGCTGAACACGACGAGGCCGCAGCTTGTGCATGCGCTGGTTGTGGCGTCGAGTCCGCCGTGGAGGTGGATGACGCGCGCGGCGCGGATGTGTGCGTGTTGCATGTGGCATCCGTCGCAGATCCATCGGCCGTGGATGTGGCGAGCTCGGGTGCTCCACGCTCGGCATTGGGCGCAGCGATGCGTCTTGCGGACCCGGCGGTACTCCATGCCCATCGCCGCCGATCGTACGCCCGCGCGGGTGGGTTGCACAGACGAAGCCGGATACCGGAATCGCAGTTCTGGTGTTGTTCATCACGATCTACGAACTGCGATACCGGAATTGTGATTCTGGTGTTGTTCGTCATGGGTGGGGCTTGCCCATTGGGACTCCGGTGGGTTCCCGGCGCGTACCGGGTCGGGTGCTTACGCTGTGGTGATGGACGTGACCTATGACGCAACGAACGCGGTGGTCGCCTGGCCGTGTCCGATCATCGACTGGTTGGTGGTCGCGTTGGAGACGGCAGGGCTCGCCGCGCGGGCCGATCCTCACGCGGACGGTCGGGCGTTGTTCTTCGCCGGGCCGCCCGAGTTGATGCTCGGCGCGTTCGATGTGATCCTCGAGGTGCGCGATCGGTTCGGGGTGCAGTTCATCTTCGACGGGCATGGCCGTCAGTTCTCGGCGCGTACCGGGCGCGTCGGCAATGTGCTGTCGGAGGGTGAGTTGGGGCGGGTCGAGGTGTGTCGTGCCGCGGCCCACATCGACGTGTCGGAGTTGGCCTCGTTGGTGTGGGGCGGCCTCGTTGGCGTTGCGGTGCAGCCGACCCCGACGGCGCGTGTGAAACGAGCACGCAAGCGTGTGAAGTGACCGATGACGTTCGGGCGAGTGAGACTTGAATGAGAACCCGATGGACGACCCCGTTCTGCGTGGCTCGGCGATCCTGGTCGCTGCCGCGTCCGGCCTCGCCGCGATCGCCTACCTGTTCACCCGTTGGGTACGGCCGGTGATACGCGGCGTGCTCGCCCTCGGCCGTAAGGCCCACGCGCTCGACGGGCTCTCCGACATCGCTCCGGCGGTACAGAAAATCGCCGCGCAGTTCGAGGGGAACGGCCCTTCTTCGATCGTCGGGCGGCTCGCGAACCTCGAGCGCTGCGTCGAGCAGAGCGCGACCGACAACACCGCCCGCTTCCATGCGATCCGCGCCGCACAAGCCGACACCGACGCGCGGATCGAACGGATCGAAACCAAGATCGGAGCACCATGAATCTTCGTTGGATACTCGACCCTGCTGCCGGCAACCGTGCGCGGGTACTGATCCTGTTCGTGACCGGCATCATCACGATCGCCGCGCAGGTGCTCGACGACATCGAGGCTGCCGGCTGGGCGATCACCCTGCCTGTCGTGCTCAGCGCGCTCGCGAACTTCACCAAGCTCGGCAACGCGCCGGCGGCGGCCGAACCGGAGCCGGCGCTGCGCCGAGAAGCCCGCGCCATCCATGAACGCACGGTGCGCGAGTGGCCCGAATCGTGATCGCCTTCGCGGGCACGGTCGCGCAGATCGTGATGGTGTTCGCGTTCCTCATCTGGATCGTGCGCCGCCCGTTCGACGACTGATGGAAGTGCTCGGCGTCACCATCAACGATCCTGACTTCGATGAGCACTTCATGGCGTCCGACGTGATCGTCATCGCGGTCGGGATCTCGGACGAATACTCGTCGCACCCACGTTTCGCGATCTCCGAGGGGACGACCGACATCACCGCGATCGGGGTCCTGACCCAAGTGCTCGACCGGCTGCGCGCCCGTGCCGTCAAAGGGTGGGACGACTGAGCGCTTGACAGGCCGCGGGGATCGTGCGATGATTGTGCGATGCCTGCCATGTCGCCTTTCGAGAACTACGACGCGCTCTGCGACGGTCGTCTCTCCGCGCTCCTGCGCGAGCTCCGCGATGATGGGGTGAGCCCGACCAAGGCCGCGGCGATCGTGTTCCGCGACCTTGCCATCGTCGTCGCGCCGAACACGGTCGCGTCATGGATCAGCAAGCTCGAGCCGTGAGCAACTCGGTCGGTCTTGTCGGATGGGTTGTCTTTGCCGTGATCGCGCTCGGCGTTCTTGTGGTGATGGTGCTCATCGAGAGGTGGGGGGGCCGATGACCTCCTGGGCGATCTTTCTCGGCGCGCTCGCGCTGGGGTGGGTACTGGCCGGACTGATCGACAGGAGACGACAATGACACCCGAGCAGATCGCAGAACGCATCATCGCCGAAACGGTCATCGAGGCGTGGGGCGACGACGGGTCGAGGTATCAGAACGACGCCGTGTTTCACGCACGCGTCTATACCGCCATGCGTGTCGCAACGGGTCGGCTCGGCGAGGCGGGCCTGATCGTCGCGCCGGAGGTGCGGGCGGTACTCGATGCCGCCGACGACCTGCTTGATGACCCCGAGTCGCTCTATGCCTTAGTGGTACTGGAGGAGGCGGTCGACGACCATCGAGTGCGTTTTCCGCGACACGCCGTCAGGGATCCAGGCGGCGCGGGCGTGGGCGCAGATCGCCGCCTCCACGCGATTGAACGCGACGCTGAGGCTGAGGTCGCCGACTGGCTCGACGCACGAGCGGAAGCCGCAGACTGGGCAGACTGGCTGGACGACCGCGGGGAAGCAACGGACCGGCGGTCGTTTGGGATGGTGGCTGCCGAGTTGAGGGAGCAGATCAAGTGACTCCAGATGACATCATCGAACAACGCAAGAAGGGGTGGGTGGACTTCGACCCTGAGGATTACTGCCATCGTTGCGGGAGACCGAATATCTCGTGGTTTGTCGACTCCCCATTGTGGAATTCTGCCGACGTCGAAAGTGAGATCCCGAGCGGGATTATCTGCCCGCAATGTTTCGTTGAGAAGATCGGTCTCGCCGAAATGATCACTTGGGAACTGAAGCCTGATCCACTTACGCTCCACAACATTCCGCCCGCTCCGGCAGAGCGATTACGAAAGTACGGGTACGAATTGCCGCCATCAGTCACCAACCGATTACCGCCATCGAAGCTCTCAATATGGCAATCGTATACGCCACTACCGGGAATGACTACGTGACGGGCAAACCCTTAGAACTCACGTCAGTTAAATCACAAAGTGCGCAAATATGGGTACAGATTGCCAATCTCCTGTTCGCGATGGAGCAAAAATGGGAGCAACAATGGGATCTGCGTCATGAACGTTGAAGAACATCTGGCAAGGGTGGTCGCCTTCGCTGAGGGTGAGCATTCATGGTGGAACGCTCACGCACCCAGCAGTGGCGAGCCTGGACTCTTCAGCCAAGCAGAAGCGAATTGTTCCATTCATAACGCCATGAGCGCACTGATGCACCTGATGGCAGCTCTCGCTTTAGAAATGGAATCGGATCGGGTGAACACTGAAGTCTCCGAGATCCGAGAAAAAAGATCACATCGCCTAGATCGGATCTTTGAAGCATTATCTTCCGGTGGATTTTCAATGCTCAATGGATCGGACAAGTCGTGAACGCTCTCGCCGAACTACTCGCCGAGATGGAAAACGACATCTACAACCCGGTGTCGTGGCGTCGCATCAAGGCGAGCGAACGAACCGCAGAGGCTGAGTGGCTGCTCGCGAACCCCGAGCGACTTCTGCGGATCATCGCCGCCCAGGACTTTTGGTGCGCTGATGGGCGGGTACACCGAGGCGGTCGAGACTGTGCGGCGTGCGGTTCGTGCGTGGCGAGAGAAGGAGACTGACCGATGAGTGAACGCGAGCTATGGGACCGTTGCATCGAACGAGCAGCACGAGAACAGATCGCGCCCGAGGACCCGGAGGCGATGATGGCTTGGGGACCGCAGGACCCACCTGAACGACTGCTCGATTCTTATATGTCCGATGAGATGTTGCAGGTGGCGGTTGATGCGGTGCTATTCGAGGTCGCCAACTGGCTCGATATCCAATCCCTCGACATCTGTTGGCCCTGGACCGGCGGGGACCGCGCCATAGCGAATGAACTGATGAGGTGCGCCGACCAGTTGAGGAAGCAGACACGATGAGTTGGGGACTCTGCCGATGGCGTTACGCGGCGACACATGGCTGTTCTCGATCGGAGGCGACGATGACACTTGACCCGTACCCGTGCGATTTCACCGACCCGATCCACCTCGTGCTCGACCGCCACCAAGGCGTGAAGACTGCGCAAGGGGCTGTGCTCTGCCTCTGTGGCGAGATGTTCGACGCGCCCGGCTATCACCGCACGCACGTCGCCAACCTGATCCGTGTCACGCTCGGACTGCCCGAATGGAAGGAATCCGGTGGCACTTGATCTGACGAAAGAGTTCCCGATCCGGGTCCTCACCCCGGCGAAGGACATGCAGACGTGGAAGGACCGGGGGATCACCGCGGTCGAAGGCCCACCACGAGGCGACTTCATGATGCCGTGGTGTCTCGAAGCGCAGCGGCTCGGTCTCCAGATCTGGCTACGTGGCAACACGAACGTTGAGAATGTCGCTGTGCGGTGCGGGCCGGACGAACCCGACCTGCCTCGCAAGAATCTCGACGTTGCGAAACTCGCTGCGTTGATGGAGCCGATGACCCGCCCGAGGTTCTTGAACTTCTCCGGCGACTTGAAGCAACAGCTGGAGTCGAACTACCGGGGGATGATGGGACACGCCGAGATCATCTCGGGCGACGTGTACCCGATCAACCAGGCGGCGAAGGCGAGGCCGCTCGGAGCGCAGGTCGAGATGCTCCGCAAGCTGCGCGAGTGGTCGGGCGAGAAGCCGTGCGGTGCGTACATCGAGTGCGCCTACTTCGGCCTCGACCCGGCCGGGCGTGCTCCGACACCTGCGGAGATGCGAGCGCAAGTGTGGCTCGCGGTGATCGGCGGCGCTCGCACGATCGGATGGTTCCCACACCAGTTGAAGCCCGCGTGGAAGTGGGACGCGATGCCACTGAGCAACGTCGCGGAGATGATCACGCTCAACGCGTCGTTGAAGGTGATGGCCCCGATCTTGCAAGGTCCGATCGACCCGGTGCCGCTCATGTCATCGCACCCGGACGTGTTCGTCGGGTCAAGGCTGCACAAAGGCGAACTGCATGTGTTCGCCGTGAACGCCGCCCCGACCAAGTTGATCAACGTATTCGTGGCTGTCGGCGACGAGGTCCCTCAGATCGGCCCGTGGACTTTCCCTCCGTTTGCCGTCGAGCACTTCGTGTTCCAGAAGCCGCACGAGTGGCTGAGGTCGAACTCCCTGCCGATCTTGGACGCGATCTGGGCGGAGGGTGATGGCTGGCAGTTGCGGGAGTCGATCACCGACCGCGTCACGGAGGCGCTCAGATGACAGTTACCTACAACCAAACGAAGGGGCAATGATGAATGAACTGATCGGTAAGGACATCGTCGTACGGACGGTCACGCTCTATCACGTCGGCCGGTTCGTCGAGATCAGCCCGGACGGGTTCCTGGTCCTCGATGATGCGGCGTGGGTCGCGGATACGGGCCGCTGGTCGACGTTCCTCACGACCGGCAAGGCGAACGAGGTCGAGCCGTTCCCTGGCCGCTGCTACGTCTCGTTGGGCGCGGTCGTCGATGTGTGTGAGTGGTCGCACGCGCTCTTGCGTGACGTGAAGTGATCGCGGCGGTAGCCCGCGCTGGCTACGACGGGTCGCGGTCGTGGTCGCGGTCGGGGTCGGGGTCGGGGTCGGGGTCGGGGTCGGGGTCGGGGTCGTGGTCGCGGTCGGGGTCGGGG
>ERZ1292625.484-Hain-H41-01um-R1-484-length-60532-cov-14_pt3 | contig 45008 bp, 39 predicted proteins | sample MGYA00564400_ERZ1292625 | MGnify/ENA primary metagenome ERZ1292625 (study PRJEB36523, sample SAMEA6512639) | groundwater metagenome | collected 2019-01-08 | study: AquaDiva: Metagenomics assemblies of 32 groundwater samples
CAAGTGGTTCAAATAATGAAACTATTTCTGTACAATCTTCCAGTGCCAATACTTCCGCTAATGCAAGAACTGCAATTATTACTGTAACGGGTGGAGGTCTGACAAAGACTATAGCCGTGTCTCAGGCTGGAACGAGTACACTGGAGGTATCTCCTGCCACTGTTTCTATATCCAGTACTTCAGGCAGTTCAGCAACTTTTGAGATTACATCCAACTCGACTTGGACTATCACTGATGATGCCACCTGGCTCAGCTTTTCACCAGCAAGTGGTTCAAATAATGAAACTATTTCTGTACAATCTTCCAGTGCCAATACTTCGGCTACTGCAAGGACAGCAACAGTAAGCATCATAGGTGGAAGTCTGACAAAATCTGTAGCCGTTATTCAGTCCGGGAGTAAAACCAATCAGTCCATCATTTTCTCAGTTATTCCGGCAAAGACTTTTGGCGATCCAATCTTTACTCTATCCGCGTCCGCTAGCTCTGGTCTCCCTGTCGTATTTTCTTCTGTCTCAGACAAAATTTCAATTACAGGAAATAGTGTCACAATCTTGCAAGCTGGGAATGTTATAGTAGTTGCTTCCCAACCAGGTAATAATAGTTACAACCCCGCTTCGGCAGAACAAAGTTTTTGTGTCAATCCCATTAAGCCTTCAATCACAATCACCAATGAGAATACACCTGCTCCAACACTTACATCAAGTTCAGCAGTTGGCAATCAATGGTATCGTAATGATCTGCTAATGCCAAATGGCTCAAATTCAAATCTTGTTGTGTCAGAACCGGGTGAATATAAAGTACAGGTAAAAGTGGATGATTGCCTAAGTGCCTTTTCAAATCCATTCCCAATAATCATTACCGGAGATGTAAACTCTTCACGAACAGAAATTAGACTCTTTCCTAACCCGGTCGGTAATAAATTAGAGATAGCAGGGGTAAATGAATCAATAGAAGAGTTAAGTGCTGTTGACCTTTTTGGGCGCATTGTCAAATTGCCGGTTGAACAGAATGGGGAAATGTATCAGACGGACGTTAGTAACCTTTCTTCCGGGCCTTATATGCTAACCATTAAGTCAGGCCAGACCATTCATAAAATTAGGTTTATCAGGAAATAACTATAATGAAAATGAATTTATACAAGGATACTTTCAAAGGGTTGAGCCTTGCTGCCTTGGTTGCCTTGTTAGCAATCAGTGGTTGCAAAAAAGATGCGCCCTCCTCACAGGAGGTTATTAAATCACGAATGATTTCAACTTCATGGGAAATAAAGGCGGTGAGCATAGATGGGGTCGATAAAACTTCGATGTATGCTGGAATGACTCTTCAATTCACTCCTACTACCTATACCGCAACCAAGGGTGGTGTTATATGGCCAAGTTCAGGAACCTGGTCATTTAACTCAGATGATGGCACTACCATCTTAAGGAATGATGGTTTAGAACTGACTGTTCAGGTCACTGATGCAACTTTAGATACATCATTGTATTGGCAAGAAAGAACTCTTGGGGGAGGGCGGTTAAATTCTCTACAAGGAAATCATGTTTTCTCTTTCTCTAAATTGTAGTCCCTTAAAAAACTTATTGCGAATTAAACTTATAAAATAAAAAAAGCCACGCAATTGCACACGTGGCCTTGAAATTAATAGATGTAATAATAACTAACCTTACCCTTCTTTATTTAAAACAAACCATTGCTCTCCTAAGTCCACTGCTACACGCTTTCCATCTTCAGTGATGTAGATAATGTTATCGCACTCCCCATTGCCATACTCTACTTCAAAACTCCCTTCCTTATCGCCTTGCTTGTAAGTTACCACCTCATGACCGGAAACGGCTACCCAAACATAACGCTTATTACTGTCCGGTTCATTACAGGAATAGTCTGTCACTAATGGTGTAATGAGATGTGAGCGGTAGTAGTCAGATCCATCCCCATACTCGTAATCATTCACTTCCATTACCCAGCCCTTTTCATCGTAGTGTGATTTTCCTTTTGACTTGTAATTGTAGTGTTTCTCACCATATGCATATAGGGAAGTATCGTTGTACGAGTAAGCACCTGAGAATTTGTTTTCGGCTGTATCGTAGGATGAGTATCCCTCATAAGAGGAATTGCCATCCATATTCCATACGCTGGCACTGTCGCCATAATAGTAACCACCATAATTATCGAATAGCATCTTAAATAAGTACGAATCGCTCACAACAGAACCTGTTTGCTGGGAAGAGTATTTATACGTCTGAACAGATTTTCCATGCATAAAATATTTGTAATCGCCCCAACCTTCTTCGCAGCCATCTCCATAATCGTAAATAACGGTTGTACTTCCATCCGGATTTTCGATTTGTGTAATAACCGCACATGAAATCCAGGGTTCCGGGTAAATGGTGGAATCAGAACCGTCCGGACCTTCCGTGCTGGTAGAATCCTTCACACGGCCCCCGCCAAATCCATGAGTACTCATCATGTTTTGAAAGGATTTATTAACAGTGGTTTCACTGGCACGGTTCATCGCGTTAGGTGATGATAATCGCATGCCAACAAAATTGCGTGCAAATTGACTTAGATCATCAATTGTAGGCTCCGGCACAGGATCACTATTCGTTGTGCAACTAAGAACGGCTATCGCAAAACAGGCACACAATAAGGTTGCTTTATTGAATGTTCGCATAATCTTTTAGGTTGTTTCAATGGGTTAGACACCGTTATCTATAAAATAGTTGGATCGATAATAAAAATTAGTCGCCCTTCCACGAAAGTAAGGTCGGATGTGATGCTTTCTGTCTGGAGGACGATGAGAATTTTTTTTAACTCTTCTTTTTGTATCTATTTATGATAAGCCTGAACTTTTTATCAGAACTAAAATAACTTTGTGACCAGTTCAGAAACACACCTATTTTGCTACCGTACCCTACCAGGGACATCAGATGCACAAACATCCAGATAAACCAGGCAAACATACCCTGGGTTTTCCAGAACGATAAATCTACCACAGCTCTGTGCTTTCCTATAGTGGCCATACTGCCCTTATCCACATATTGAAAGGACTTGAATTCCTGAGGCAAACCTGCAATAAAGAATGTAGCCAAATATTGACCCATTTGAACTGACACCGGGGCGACCATTGGCAAAGGCATTTGCTTTCCTTCGGGCGTAAAGGCAGCCACATCGCCAATGGCAAAAATATTTTGATGACCTTTTATTCGAAGTTTACTATCCACCACCAGCCTGCGGCCACGTGCGACTGCTTCTGTTGCAAAACCCTTTGGAACACAACCTGCCACGCCAGCCGCGAATATTAAATGAGTGGTTAGAATAGTTTTACCGTTGTTGAAGGTGGCCTTGTATCCATCGTAAGATGTTAAGGCAGTGCTAAGCCAAACCTGAACGCCAAGATCCTCCAAAAACTCTTTTGTTTTAGCAGATGCCTCTTCGGACATGGGAGGCAATAACCGATTACTCATTTCAACCAGGTAAATATCCATTTGTCCGAAATCCAATTCAGCATAGTCTTCCGGCAACACATGGTTACGCAACTCGGCCAGTGCACCTGCCAGTTCAACACCGGTGGGGCCGCCACCAATCACAACAATGTCAATTAAACTTTCCTGTGCTTCGCTTTTGTGTTCAAGATTTACCGCTGTTTCAAAATTCTGAAGCAGCATACTTCTGATGTCTAACGCCTCGGGTATTGACTTCATGGGCATGGCATGCTGCTCTACGTCTTTCATGCCAAAAAAATTTGTAGTTGAGCCAGAAGCGAAAACAAGGAAATCATAATGAATGTCTCCAATATCAGTGGTGATCTGGTTTTCGGCAGGCTCCACTTCCAGCACTTCCGCCAGGCGAAAAATGAAATTAGGGAAACCTTCGAAAATTTTTCTAAAGGGTGTTGCAATTGAAGAGGACTCTAAACCAGCCGTTGCAATTTGATACAGCAATGGGGGAAAAGCGTGGTAATTATTCTTATCGAGCAGCACTACCTGGTAGGGCTTGTTTTTTAAGCGCTTGGCAAATTCTATTCCACCAAAGCCGCCTCCTACTATTACAATTCTGGGGAGGTTGGTCTTTGGAACGTTTATGTGATGCATACTGATTATTTCGCAAATTTTTATGCTAACCTAATTAAATTAAACGAAAAAATGTCATGGAAATTTTTTCCGAAGTACAGTCAACTCCTTATCATCTGCCCACGAATTTATTAAGAAAATGAGTCGGTTTATTTTAGCTGAAACAGCTGTAAAATAAATTCAATCTGGCAACTGCATATTAAGGGATTTGAGATAGCCTCAGACATGGAATGGAAAGTGAGAATTGTATTTCAAAACAATCATTCTCCCTTTAAAAAGTTTATGAGTTCCTTGTTGGAAGTGAAAAAATTTTCAACTGGCGAGAAACATGTTGATTTTGCTGTTCCAACAAGTGAACTGAAAAAGTAACTGAAAGTAGTCCTCATAACGCTACCTTTGCGCCATGCAAACCGATATAACCGCCACCAACGCGGAATTCCTTAAGAATCTTTCTATTCCCGACTTCAATGAAATGCAGTCTGCCGTCATTGAAAAGGCTTCTTCTCCAAACAATTTGATGCTGTTGGCGCCTACAGGCTCTGGCAAAACATTAGCATTTTTAATTCCACTTGTCAATAAATTAAGAGCCGATGCCACAGGTGTACAAGCTTTGATCATAGCGCCTTCCCGCGAACTCTCTCTGCAGATCGAACAGGTTTTAAGATCGATGAAAACTTCCTATAAAGTAAGTTGCGTCTATGGCGGTCATTCGGTTAAGATTGAGCAAAATAGTTTGAGCGAAGCACCTGCGGTGATCATTGGAACCCCGGGTAGGTTGGCCGATCATATTTTCAGGAAATCATTTGATGCGGGCACTATTAAAATGGTGGTGCTGGATGAATTTGACAAATCATTGCAAATGGGTTTCCATGAACAATTGATTGTCATCTTTAAAGCCCTTAGCGGAAAGCAACAGCACATACTCACTTCCGCCACAAGGTTAGATGTGTGGCCAGGCTTTTTACCATTTACAAATCCGGAAACGTTCAACTACCTGAAAGACGAAGCGGAATCAAAATTGAAGTTGAAGCTCGTCCATACGCGAAGTATAGATAAAGTGGAAACGCTCATGCGCCTGGTCGCAGGATTTAATCAGGAAGTGTGCCTGGTATTCTGTAATCATCGCGATGCCGTTGATCGGATCAGTGCTTTGTTTACTCAAAACAAATTTGAGCATGGTATTCTGCACGGTGCCATGGAGCAGATTGATCGCGAAAAGAATCTTATCAAATTCAGAGGTGGAGCTCACAATGTTTTGATTGCTACGGATCTTGCTTCGCGAGGATTGGATATTCCGGAAATCAAACATGTGGTACATTATCAATTGCCTCCACAGCAAGAAGCGTTTCTTCACCGCAATGGACGCACGGCACGCATGAGTGCCGAAGGACAAGCCTATTTAGTTTTGGCAAATGATGAAACCCTTCCGGATTACATTGACAAGTCCGTTGAAGAACTAAAAGTCGGCAACAAATTACAACTACCTCCTCCACCGCAATTCGCTTGCTTATATATTAGCGCAGGGAAAAAAGATAAAATCAGCAAAGGCGATATCGTTGGATTGCTCACCAAGAAAGGAGGACTACAAAGCGATGATATTGGATTGATCACAACGCTTGACTTTGCTTCTTATGTTTCAGTGAAGCGTGCACTTGTTACTAAAGTGCTGGCCAACATAAAAAATGAGAAGCTCAAAGGAATAAAAGTAAAAATTGAGGTGGCAAATTAGAACATAAACCGATTATTAAAAATGAAAATCAAAGCCATACTAACCGGGGCAACAGGAACGGTGGGTGAAGGGGTGCTTCACGAATGTCTGCTCCATCCGGAAGTGGAACTGGTATTGGTTATCAACCGGAAACCATGTGGCGATACTCATCCTAAACTGAAAGAAATCGTTCACTCTGACTTTTATAATTTATCTGCCATTGAAAATCAATTGCATGATTACAATGCATGTTTCTTTTGTCTCGGTGTAACATCAGTTGGCTTAAAAGAAGATCAATATAATCGGTTAACCTACGACCTGACGGTACATGTGGCCGAAACTCTTTCTAAGCTCAACAAGGACATGACCTTTTGTTATGTATCGGGCAGCGGGACGGACAGCTCAGAAAAAGGCAAAAGCATGTGGGCACGAGTCAAAGGCAAAACAGAAAATAAACTGATGCAATTGCCTTTCAAAAAAGTCTACATGTTCCGTCCGGGATATATGCAGCCAACAAAAGGATTGAAGAACACCTTAAAATACTATGGCGCTCTTTCGTGGTCGTATCCCGTGTTGCGAACGCTATTCCCCAGTTTTGTATCAACATTGAAAGAACTGGGCATAGCCATGATCAACGTCACTATTAAAGGATACGACAAATCAATTTTGGAAGTAAAAGATATTGTATTGTTAGCGAGAGTTTAGTAAAAATAAACATAGTGTTTACCTTTGCACTGAAAACTAAAAGAAACAGGAAGTCGTTATGGGGTGGCCAGAAAATATAGAAACTATGCACTTGAGAAAATTAATTACAATTCTTCCATTACTATTTGCCAGTTGCTTGGATGTAAGTAACCCGGCTGACACCCAACTTGCCAAAGAACTAAAAGCGATAGATGACTATGTGGCAGGCGCCACATTTATTAAGGTAACCTCAGGTAATAATTCCGGCATTCGAATTGGTGTCACTAGTTTCGGTTCTGGTGCGCCTCCTCATGAAGGCCAAACTGTAACAGCTATCTATACCGGCAGGCTACTTTCCGATTGGAGTATTTTTGAAACCGACACCATCAACGATAAACTTGAAAAGATACCCGTGAGAGGGTTGCGATTCGGAATAGAATCGCTGCCTGAAGGAACGACTGCTACTATTTTTCTTGCCTCAATTTATGGATTTGGCCCGAGGGGTTCTTCTAAAGTACCTGGTAACACAACCATTGCCTATGAGGTTACACTTGAAAAAGTGGTTAAAACAGATGAAGAGCTAACACAATTTAAAGAAGATACAACGGCCATTCATAGTTATTTAGATGATGAAGCGATAACTGCCATTGGCCACCCAAGTGGCATTTGGTATAGTAGTGATTCTAACAGCACAGGCCTATCTCCAAATGTGTATGAGCTCGTATCGTTCCATTATAAGGGGACATTGCTTTCCAGTGGCGAAATATTTCAGGAAGGGGATATTTCAAAACAAATTATTTTTAGCCTAATTGATGGCCTTAAGATCGGCCTTCCGTTAATCAAAACTGGCACAACGGCAACTTTTTACATCCCATCAGGACTCGGATACGGACCTACCGGAAGTAGCTCGATACCTGCAAATTCAAACCTCATCTTTGAAATAAAATTGAATTCGGTAGAGTAAGGGAGCTTTTCAAAGCGGCTTTTGCTCAATTTTTTTATTGAAAAAAAACAAAGTTGAGGACTGGTTCCGTAACTAATACCAAAAAAGATACCTTAAGTTAATGAGGGCGCTTTCTATACAAACCGTTAAGGGTACACCTCATAGAAAATTGTTTGTAAAGACTTAGCTATTCATCGAAATCAAAAACTCTTGATTATTCCGGGTTCCCTTCATTCTGTTTAAGAGTAATTCCATAGCTTCATTGCTATTCATATCGGCCATATACTTACGCAAGATCCAAACGCGAGCCAACTCTTCTTCTTTTAACAACAACTCTTCGCGTCTGGTGCCTGAAGCAGTAACGTCAATGGCAGGGTAAACACGTTTGTTCGAAAGTTTGCGATCGAGCACTAATTCCATATTGCCTGTTCCTTTGAATTCTTCAAAGATTACTTCATCCATCTTAGAACCTGTATCAATCAAAGCGGTAGCAATAATGGTCAACGATCCACCTCCTTCAATATTGCGGGCAGCACCAAAGAAGCGCTTGGGCTTGTGAAGGGCATTGGCATCCACACCACCAGAAAGAATCTTTCCGGAAGACGGAACAACGGTATTATAAGCACGTGCCAACCGGGTAATAGAATCTAATAAAATCACAACATCGTGTCCGCATTCTACCATGCGTTTTGCTTTTTCAAGAACAATGCTGGCTACTTTTACATGGCGCTCGGCTTGTTCATCAAAGGTAGAGGCAATCACTTCCGCTTTTACACTACGGGCCATGTCCGTTACTTCTTCGGGGCGCTCGTCTATCAATAAAACAATCAGGTAAACTTCGGGATGATTTTCCGCGATCGCATTTGCAATATGCTTTAGCAAAACAGTTTTACCGGTTTTGGGTTGCGCCACGATCATACCCCGTTGTCCCTTTCCAATCGGACAAAATAAATCCATAATGCGCATCGACATATTATCAGCAGTCGTGCTTAACTTCAATTTCTCCTCCGGAAAAAGAGGAGTTAAATATTCAAACGCTACCCTGTCTCGTATTTCTTCCGTTGTCTTTCCGTTTACACTCTCCACCTTCAGCAACGCAAAATATTTTTCTCCTTCTTTCGGTGGGCGGATTAAACCCTTGACAGTGTCACCAGTTTTCAATCCAAATAATTTAATCTGAGAAGGTGACACATAAATATCATCCGGGCTAGCCAGGTAGTTATAATCAGATGAGCGCAAAAAACCATAACCGTCCTGCATGATTTCCAGCACTCCTTCATTGGCAATCAACCCATCAAAATCCCTAATGTTGTTTTCCTTGCGCTGCACTTGCTGGCGTTCTTCGCGTTGTTGAGGATCGCTCATTGGCAAATCCCTCATCTCTTCCTGAACCAGGGCAGGTGCTTCATTGGAAACAACGATGGTTTCTATTGGCTCATCAAATCTGGGTGTATTACTTTCCGTTTCCGCATCAAGGGGTTGGAGTAGATCATCAGAGGAAATTTCTTTTTCTGCAGACTTCACTGCTTCCGGGGCCACATTTTCACGTCTGCGTGGACGCATCCTGCGTTCGGGCTCACCTACCGGCTTATCAGTTGCTTTTTTTAAAGAAGAGTCTTCTCCCCCTGCGGCTTGTTCGTCAAGGATTTTGTAAACAAGCTCTTGCTTGCCAAGTTTCTTTGCATTCTTGATGCCCAATCCTTCGGCAAGGTCCTTCAATTCAGAAAGGAGTTTGACATTAAGGTCGTCAATAGTGTACATGAGGATTTGAAAAAATTAGTTTGAGGATAGGTAATGAGTGAGAAATATTAGTCGTCATAAAAAATCAAGCGGGGAAATCAGCACAAAAGTCTGAAACATTCAATAATTCGTTGGATCAATAAGAAATGGTAAAGTACTGGGTTTTTAGTGCAGATGACCTGAGAAAAGGCCTAATGACCCTGCAAGTATAAGTCAAAATTGAATATTATCAAACCCAGACCAAAAAATAATCGCCACAGATGCGCAGATTAAGGAAGTGAAACTTGATCAGAATTGAAAATTTTGCGGTGACTGATACTTGCCCGCCAATTTACAGTAGATGTATCGATGTAAAAAGTAAATCGAGACTGCCTTCCTTATCAAGTGAAATGAGTTTTTATTAATCAGCGAATCTGTGGCAATATTTTAACGTAATTTTGGGCGACTTAAAATCTATTGACATGTTACAAGTAAACGTCATCCGCGACAACAAAGAAAAAGTTATCGAGGGGTTGAAGAAACGCGGAATAAAAAATGTAGAAGAACTTTTACAGTCCGTTCTCGATATTGATCAACTTCGCAAAGACACGCAAAAAAAATTGGATGACCTGAAGGCGAGGTCCAACGCGGATTCAAAGAAGATCGGAGAGTTGATGAAATCCGGAAATGCAGAAGAAGCCAATACCCTTCGTGCTTCAGTTGCTTCCGACAAAGATACTATAAAGAGTCTGGAAATCGATTTTTCTTCTTTTCAAGATAGCCTGACGAAAGGTTTATATGCCATTCCCAATGTGCCACATAAGAAAGTACCGGCCGGTAAAACTGCTGAAGATAATATTACTGTATATCAACATGGCAATATGCCCCAGTTAGCTTCTGATGCCTTGCCCCATTGGGAACTAATTAAAAAATATGACATCATTGATTTTGATTTGGGCATTAAAATTTCCGGTGCGGGGTTTCCGGTATACAAAGGCAAAGGAGCCAAATTGCAACGGGCACTCATCAATTTCTTTTTAAATGAAGCCGATAAGGCCGGGTACACAGAGATACAACCTCCTATTGTCGTGAATGAAGCATCGGGATATGGAACGGGACAACTACCCGACAAGGAAGGACAAATGTATTTTGTCGGTGAAGACAAGCTTTACTTGATTCCAACAGCCGAAGTTCCAATTACCAATATCTATCGCGATGTGATGCTGAGCGAAGACGACCTTCCTATAAAAAATGCAGGTTACACGCCTTGCTTCCGCAGAGAAGCCGGAAGCTGGGGAGCCCATGTGCGCGGATTAAATCGGTTGCATCAATTTGACAAAGTAGAGATTGTGCAAATCAGGAAGCCTGAGGAGTCGCATGCCGTGCTGGATGAAATGTGTTTGCATGTGCAAGGACTTTTGGAAAAATTAGAATTGCCCTATCGCAAATTATTATTATGTGGTGGCGATATGGGGGCAACCTCTGCCATGACCTATGACATGGAAGTCTATTCCGGTGCCCAACAACGGTGGCTGGAAGTAAGCTCTGTGAGCAATTTCGAAACGTATCAGGCAAACCGTTTAAAACTGCGCTACAAAAACAAGGAAGGTAAAACCCAACTTCTGCATACTTTAAATGGAAGCGCACTGGCACTTCCGCGAATAGTGGCTGCTATTTTGGAAAACAACCAAACGAAAGAAGGAATTAGAATTCCAAAAGTTCTTGTACCGTTTACAGGATTTGAGATGATTGATTAAGGATTGGTTTCAATTAAACTGATAGTCAAAAGGTTTTTTGGGTTATAGTTTTACATAACTATTTTTATTGATCGAAAATCCAAGGAGCAGGGAAAACGTATTATTTCTTACAGGGTATGTTGTATCTTTACTAAGATACACTAACCCCAGGTTATGAAGGAACTGAACAGAGCATTCCGTCTTTTGATTTATATGAACATTATATCCGATCACGGTTGTTAATCCGACATCAAATGCCTTATTAAATAAATAGGGATCTGGACTCGAAGTTGATTGACCAGACAGTATTCCATTCATATATACTTCAATAGAAGTTTTTACGCTATTGAGGTAGCCAAAATATGGGCCGAATCCTATGTAAAATTCTCGTTCCTTCCAAATGGAATAGCATGGTAAAAGGGAAAAGGTTGCATACTTAAGGGTGACATCTAAAATTGATTTTTGGCTGTCAGGTGGTGGGATATTAGGCGAATAAGCAATTGTCTTCGAACCTTTATTCTCATAGCGGAATTTCAAATTAATGGCTAACCTTGAATTGATATTATGAATTAATCCCACATTGGCGGCAAAGCCCAGCTTGCCAACCCGGGCTTTTTCAAACCCTTCGTTCCCATAAGGATAAATAATGCTTGGCCCAGCCAGAAACTCAATTTTAGAAACAAGCCGTTTGGGTTGAAGCTTAGCGAGATCGGGTTCACTTACCGGCTCCTGGGCAGTTGCATAAAACGCAATAAGTAATACAGGAAGCGCAATCAATTTCATCAGAAGAACTTTTGTAAGAAAATATAAATATTCCACTTAAGATATCTCATTTTATTGGCAGTTGTCATTAATTGAAGGGTATCGATGCACGTTACGTAAGAAGGAGAATTGAAATGGCTCTGATGACAGGCAACAGGTTGGAGAGGTCCAACTCCATGACCCATCCATTCGCTAAATAAACCTTACTTTTGCGGCCTGATCGCCTTAACAAGTATGTCTGCACCGCACAAAGCAGGGTTTGTAAGTATTGTTGGAAAGCCCAATGTGGGGAAGTCCAGCCTTATGAATAAGCTTGTAGGCGAAAATCTCTCCATCATTACCGCCAAAGCTCAGACGACCCGTCACCGGATCATGGGAATGCTCAATGGCGATGACTTTCAGATTGTTTATTCCGACACACCCGGCATTCTGGAGCCTAAGTACGAGCTTCAAAAGGCGATGATGACGTATGTGAATGTATCGCTGGATGATGCTGATTTGATTCTGCTAGTTGTAGAGTTAGATCAAAAATATGATGAAGAGACGTTTGCCAGGTTAAAAAAAATAAGTACTCCTATCTTACTCCTGATAAATAAAATTGATCTGGGCAAAGGCTCAGCGGTAGATGATAAAGTAGCGTATTGGAACACACAGTTACCCCAAACAGAAATTATTACCGTCTCCGCGAAGACAGGTGAAAACCTCGACAAGGTGTTGACCACCATAAAAAACATGTTGCCCGAGCATCCACCCTATTATCCTAAGGATGAGATGACAGATAGGTCAGAGCGGTTTTTCGCATCTGAGATCATTCGTGAAAAAATATTCTTGAATTACGAACAAGAGATTCCCTACAGCACGGAAGTTTCTATAGAATCATTTAAAGAAGAAGAAAAAATTATCAGGATACGAGCCGTTCTTTTTGTTGAACGCGATTCGCAAAAAGGAATTTTAATTGGCAAAGCAGGAAGTTCATTAAAGAAAGTTGGCACCGAAGCCCGAAAGGATTTGGAGACATTTTTTGGCAAGCAAGTATTTTTAGAAACGCATGTGAAGGTGGCTGACAATTGGAGAAAAGAAAAGGATAAATTAAAGAGGTTCGGATACATTGAGTAAGAACTAAAAAGAAGTAAGCAGTTAGGAGAAAGTATTAAAAAGAAATGGCAAATGTTGTAGCAATAGTAGGCAGACCAAATGTTGGGAAGTCCACATTTTTTAACCGGTTGGTGGAGAAGCGTCAGGCAATTATGGATGATATGCCTGGTGTTACCCGCGATCGTCATTATGGTTATGCCGAGTGGACGGGCAAGTTTTTTACGGTCATTGATACAGGTGGGTATGTAACAGGATCGGATGATAAGTTTGAATCGCAAATAAGAAAACAGGTTGAGCACGCAGTAGATGAAGCAATTGCCGTCATATTCATGGTGGATTGCCAAACGGGTTTAACAGGCTATGATCAAGAGTTCGCCAACATCATTCGCAAATCAAAAAAGCCCGTATTCATTGCTGCCAATAAAGCAGATACGCCAAACAAATCCGCGCAGGCGAATGAGTTTTATGCCTTAGGTATGGGCGATGTTTATCCGATTTCCGCAGAAAACGGATCAGGAACAGGAGAACTTTTAGACGAGTTGATCAAAGTATTTCCAAGTGATGACCTCGAGGACCCTGATGCTGGCATTCCCCGGATTACAATTTTGGGAAGACCTAACGTTGGTAAGTCGTCATTTCTTAATGTGCTGCTTGGGCATGAACGTAGCATCGTAACGGATGAAGCCGGGACCACTCGTGATGCCATTCACTCACGTTATAAAATGTTCGGAAATGACTTCATCCTGATCGATACTGCCGGAATTCGCAAGAGAAGCAAAGTAAAAGAAGACATTGAATTCTATTCCGTGCTTCGCGCGTTAAGGGCGTTGGAAGATAGTGACGTTTGCATATTTGTAGTTGATGCCGAACGTGGCCTGGAGTCTCAAGATGTGAGTCTAATTAGTCTGGCGCAAAAGCAAGGAAAGGGTATGGTAATCATGGTAAACAAGTGGGATCTTATTGAGAAAGACAGCAAGACCTCCGATAAATTCAAGAAAGAGATAGAGGACCGGCTTAAGCCGATTGACTATTTACCCATCATTTTTGCCTCTGTATTGACCAAACAGCGAATATTTCAAGTCATTGAAAAGGCGGTAGAAGTTTATCATAATAAGACGAAAAAGGTGCCGACTTCGCAACTGAACGATGCACTTTTGCCTGAAATTGCTCATAATCCGCCAGCTGCTACTAAGGGCAAACATATCCAGATTAAGTATATCACCCAGGTCTCATCAAAATCTCCATCGTTTGCATTCTTCTGTAATCTCCCTCAATACATTCAGGAATCGTATTCGAGATTTTTGGAAAATAAAATACGAGCGAATTTTGACTTTGAAGGAGTACCCTTACGGTTGTTTTTTAGGAAAAAATAAAATTTCTCCGCTATATACCCTAAAATCAGCTATAAGTGTATCTTTGCAGAAATTTTTAAAACCTGTAAACTATGAAAAAAATTATCGCATTGTTAATGGTATGCGGTTTTGCGTTAGCCTTTGTTGCTTGTGGTGGTAAGACTGAAACGACCGAAAGCACAGATACAACCGAAGCTGTTGACACAACTGCAGCTCCTGCAGCTGATACTACCGCAACTGATACTACTGCAGCTCAGTAAATATCCGTGGCGTGCCAGTCTGAAAAGATTGAAACCAAAAGGCTTTAGATACACTAAGGCCTTTTTTTATTTCTTATCATTTAATACAAGCAATAAACATAGGGGGTGAATCAGGAAAAAATATTATTGACTCTTCAACATCACCTTCCCGCACCAGCTGTTGCGTATTGCTTCCAACTTTGGTCTACCTACCAGTTTCTTTTCAAACTGCGCAAAACCAGAATCACAAAAGCAGGCGACTTTACATTTCACCCTGGAAAAACACCGCGTATCACTATTAATGTGGATCTTCACCCGTATTCATTCCTCATCACTTATATTCACGAAGTTGCGCACCTTGAAGTCCAGTCAATTTTTGGTCAACGCGTTGAAGCGCACGGTGATCAATGGAAAAAAGCATTTCAACAACTGATGTCTCCTGTTCTTACGGAAGAAGTTTTCCCGCCTGATATTTTAGCAATCCTGAAAAAACACATGGTCAATCCAAAAGCCTCCTCGTTTTCCGATTCCGAACTAACAGCTGCTCTCAGAAAGTTTGACCAAAATCAAGCCTCCATCATTTTACTTTCCCAAATTCCAGAAGGAAGTGTCTTTGGTTTGCACGGAAGATGGTTTAAGAAAGGGAAGTTAAAACGAACGAGGGTGATGTGCCGGGAAGTACATACGAAAAGAAATTACCTGGTACCGGTAGATGCGCCTGTAAGCGGAGCGCAACTTTCCTTTCTGTAGTCAGCTTTTGTACATCCCTATATACAAGCAAACAGAATGAATCACTAATTACGACTTTCAACCGCTTTCCGAACGCTGCCAAACTTTTTTAGTAATTCGCTTGCTTCTGCTTCTGATACTTGCAGTTCGTCCATGATCATTTTAACACCTCGATGCACAAGCTTATTATTCGTTAGCTGCATATCCACCATCTTATTTCCTTTTATCCTCCCAAGTTTTATCATAGTGGCGGTAGAAATCATATTGAGAACAAGCTTTTGGGCGGTACCCGATTTCATTCGCGTGCTACCTGTTACAAACTCAGGTCCTACTATAACCTCGATCGGATAATCAACATTTTTAGCCAATTCACTCCCTTCGTTGCACGTGATACAGCCCGTAAGGATGCCTTGTGCCCTGGCTTGCTTAACCCCACCAATCACATAAGGTGTTCGTCCTGAAGCCGCTATGCCCAACAATACATCATTTCGATTGATCATGTGATCTTCCAAATCCTTCCAGGCTTGGGCAGCATCATCTTCTGCATGTTCTACAGCCTTTCGAATCGCTTTGTCACCACCGGCCATTAAGCCGATTACTTTTCCATGAGGCATTCCATACGTGGGAGGGATTTCAGACGCATCCAGAATACCAAGCCTGCCACTGGTGCCGGCACCGATGTAAAATAAGCGACCTCCTTTTTCCATCCGTTCTACAATGGCCGCAACTAACAATTCAATTTTCCGAATTACTTTCTCGACAGCAAACGGTATCGTTTTGTCTTCACGATTAATATTCAAGAGCAAATCATGAATGCTCATATTTTCAAGATGATCGTAATGCGAGGATGATTCTGTTGTTGTCAAAGACGATTCGTTAATGGTTATTCGCTGGAAGTTGATCGGTAAAGTATTAACAATTCTTGCAAGCCCTAATTCAAATCCTTTTTATGATACAATGCCAAACCGGCAATTGGTCCCTCCAAAATATTTTTTACGGTGATGCCTTTGTCGTTGGCTACCTGTCTTAAAATATCACTGAAATAAAAAGAGACAGAACCTGTAAAGTGAACTTTGTAATTCTTGTAATTATCATACCTCATCACCACCTCCTCATAAAAGTCTGAGAAACTATTATAAATGAGTTTGTAGCAATATGGTTCTTTTAAATGCTGAAAAATAAATTTTGTAAACCCAGCCAAAAATGCACTAGGCCTTTCTTGCTGGTAGACTTTCTCTAAAAATTCTTCGCGTGTCAGTGGAAAGCGAACTTGAAATTGTTTCGACAAATCTTTTGGCATTTTATTTCTCAAATAATCAAATACAAAACGCTTTCCAATATACGTGCCCGAACCTTCATCCGCCAAAATCCAGCCAAGATTGGCCACCATACCCGTTATTTTTTCTCCATCATAAAAACAGGAATTGGAACCTGTGCCTAAAATACAGGCAATACCCGGCTCATTTCCGCACAAGGCACGTGCTGCCGCGAGTAAGTCCCACTCGATTTCAATTTCAGCCGCGGGAAAGAATTCACCTAGTGCCTGTTTGATAACAGCCTGGCTTTTTTCTGATGAAACGCCTGCTCCATAAAAGAAAATTTTTGCAACAGTACCATTCACCTGTGGTAATAAAACTTCCGTCACACTTTTTTTTAAATCCTCAATAGGTTGATAATACGGATTAAATCCCGGGCAGTTGGCCTGACCAATTGTGCCGTCTTTGTATAATATTCGCCAGTCAATTTTAGAACCTCCGCTGTCTGCAATGATAACCATGGTTATATGGGATTTACAAAGTACGATTTACAATTTTTTTGGCGAAGCTGGAAACCTCAAAAATTCAAATTGATTAGATTCTGTTTTGGAACTTCGAATCTTGAATTATTTAATACCATCCAATTTCAATTTTCCAATGATGGTAAATTTTCCAAAAACGCGCTCCGTATGTGGGGCATCTTTTAATTCATCTGTCAGGTCCTGCCCGGCCCAATGTTCATAATGCTTGCCGTTTTTCCACAACCGTGATATCGATACATCATATACCCTGCCCTGGTAGGCAATCCATATCTCAGCTTTATCCTGTCCATTGCGTAATGCTAATTGGGATGGCGTAATCAGTTGAAGGTCTTCCATCATCGTTGATTGGCCAAAATCATCACATATCCGCTTGAGGTTTTCATCTTATGTTTATAGATGTTTCTATAAACGCCCTGTTAAAATAACGTTACAGATTCATGTTTAACTATTATCTTTCGATGTGAAGTTAAACCCAAACCTATGAAATTCATTTCTACGCTTCTGTGTCTTATCCCCACAATCTTTTTTAACTGCACGGAAAAGAGACCCGTTGATCGTATGAACGATGTGCAACTGCATGCTTACGCAGATGAGTTGGCCCATAATTACATTATTACAGATGGCCATATTGACCTGCCGTACCGCCTGAAACTTAAAAACTTTCGCGCGGAGCGAGAATATATGAACATTCCCATCTCCTCGAATGATGGTGACTTTGACTACGTTCGGTCTAAGAAAGGAGGACTGGATGCCCCTTTTATGTCGATTTACATTCCTTCGATTAATCAACTTCAGCCAGACATGGGAAAGCTACTGGCTGATTCTTTGATCAACATGGTCACAGGCATAGTCGAACAACTTCCGGATCAGTTCGCGTTGGCCAATACGCCCGCTGAAGTAGACGTCAATTTCAAGGCAGGAAAAATTTCTTTGCCGATGGGCATGGAAAACGGTGCCCCCATTGGTAATGATGTAAAAAACGTTAAATACTTCTTCGATCGCGGCATACGCTACATCACCCTCACGCATAGCAAAGACAATCAAATTTGTGATTCTTCTGGCGATACCACGCATACATGGAATGGCTTAAGTCCTTTTGGAATAAACGTAGTGAATGAGATGAATCGTTTAGGAATAATGGTCGACATCTCACATGTGGACGACAGCACCTTTTACCAGGTAATGAAACTTACCAAGGCACCTTGCATAGCTTCTCACTCTTCCTGCCGGCATTTTGCACCTAGCGTAAAACGTGATATGACAGACGACATGATTAAAAAGCTTGGCGAAAATGGCGGAGTCATGCACATTAACTTTTACAACGCCTTTCTGGATTCGACTGTGGTGAACCAAAATAATGTGAATAAAGAAAAACTCAGAGCACTACTGAAAGAAAAAGGGCTGACGTCAACTGACTCGCTTGCTAAACCCGTGATAGAACAATTTAATAAAGATAATCCTTCCTTAAAAACTGATGTTGAAATGGTAGCCAACCATATTGATCATGTCGTAAAACTTGCCGGCATTGATCATGTTGGGTTCGGATCAGATTTTGATGGAGTTGATGGAGAATTGCCTACGGGCCTGGAAGATGTGTCGTGCTATCCTAACCTAATTTACGTGTTACTCAAGCGAGGCTATACGGAAAAGGACATTGAAAAGATTTGCTATCTCAACACATGGCGAGTTTGGAATAAAGTAATTGAAGTGGCGAAGGAGATACAGATGTAACCTCAGCATGAAAGACTACAAAGAATTTCAATTTGGTTGGTTAATATTCGCAATCATTATTCCGGTTCAGATTTTTATTACTTACTTATTCATTTATGAACTTGGAGATAGGCCCATTGGGACCATGGGGTTCATTATTATTAGTTCAATTTTCATTTTTGTCTATTTACTTTTCTTTGGATTGACAACGACAATATCGGCTGATAAAATATCTGTAGTTTTCGGAATTGGATTCATTAGAAGAACAATACCTATTAACGGAATCAAGTCTGTTGAGTGTGTAAAAACACCCTGGTATTATGGTTGGGGTATAAGGATTTTTTCATCTGGCATGCTGTATAATATAAGCGGTTTTGATGGAGTGGAACTAAAATTCAAAGACGCAGAAAGTGCAATTAGAATTGGGACCAGGGATTCAGCGAAATTGAAACAAGAGATTGCAAAAAGATTGAATTGAAATAAATGAGATGTGGCTTTCGATTAGATTTGCAAGAACCGCACCCAACCTATATCTTTCCTGTCTTAAAAATTTCAATACGAAAATTGGTACTTTCCAGCATAACCTGGTAGGTTGGAACTGAATGCCTGGGTATCACTGTCACATAAATCTTGTTTCAATATAATTCGATTATGAAAATAGCGTGGGCGGTAAGTTCGGTTGTTTTACTGCTGAGTTCCAGTGTTGCGTTTTGTCAAAAGAATGTGGGGCCTTTAAACAAGCCTGAGTCGCTCAAGAATATTAAACCAATTGTTTGCTATAGTGCAGTGGGAGATGCAAATACCTACGTGCCACCACCGGCACGTTATCTGGCTTGGAGAAAGAACCAATCAGCACGGACGAAAACTTCCACCATTATTGTTACTTACGATGGCTTTTCGCAGGAAGCTAAAGATGCGTTTCAAGCTGCCGTGGATATCTGGGAAACATTGATCATTTCAACAGTTCCAATTCATATTTCTGCTAGTTGGATTAGTCTGGACGATAATGTACTTGGTGCCGCTTCGCCTGGTAGCTATTTTCGAAATTTCGATGGCGCTCAGAAAATCGGATGCTGGTATCCGGTGTCCATGGCCGAAAAAATTTCCCACCAGGAATTGAATGTGCCTACTGAAGCGGATATTGTTGCCTCATTTAATAGCGATAATGTCAACTGGAGTTTTGATACTCAAGGAATAGTAACGGCAGGAAAATATGACATGGTGTCTGTCGTTCTCCATGAAATTGGACATGGCCTTGGCATTACTCACTCTTATGAAGTAAGCGGAGGGAATGGACAGATCCAGGATTTCTTTGATGGTAATCCGCTGATTTTTGAATCCTTCCTTGAGAACCAAACGCCAACTAATTTGGTGACTGGTTTTTCTGCTCCGTCAACAGATTTAGCAGATCAATTAACGGGAGGAAGTCTTTTTTTTAATTCGCCCCTTGTATTAAGTGCCAATGATAGCTTGAATGGGATCATTTATGCTCCTTCAACCTACAACGCTGGCTCCAGCATTGCTCACCTGGATGAAAACTCATACCCAAGAGGAGACCAAAATTCGTTGATGACCCCGTCTCTTAATTCTGCTGAAATTATTTACGATCCCGGTCCAATTACTTTAGGAATTTTAAAAGATATGGGTTGGAATACGGTTTTTATCCAGCATATTCCAATTGCAAGTACGGAGGATCTTTCTACCGATTTCCCTGTGGTGTGCCAGATTAAAAGCGACACCATGTACAATGCCTCTTCATTAAAATTGTCTTATACGTCCGATGGGACGACTTTCACTTCAAAAACGATGACACCCACGGCTAACACGAATGAGTTTCAGTCTTCCATTCCAAAAACCGGTGCAACGGTCACCTATGGTTATTACCTTTCCTTGACCGACACAACACAACGCACATTTGTAAAGCCCGGTCTGAAGTATGTACAGGGAACATCAGCAATAGATCAATCACTTTTCGTTTTTACGGCTGGACCGGATTCCCAACCTCCACACATCACACATTCGCCCAAGGGGTTTATTCAGAATACTGAGGTCAAATTAAAACTTGAGGCCATTGTTATGGATAACATTAGTGTAAAAAAAGTAGAAATTGAATATTTGATTAACAACATAGCCCAGACAAAAGTGGTCATGTTGAATACGAAAGACTCAACCTATGAAGCCACCATTACTATTGCAGGTGGATTATTCCAGGGTGATAAGATCAAATACAGAATTAAAGCAACGGATAATGCAGTAGCATTGAATTCAACCACTATTCCATCAGCCGCTGATTATTTCACTGTTAATGTAGTGAGTCTTGCAGCGATCCAGGATTCTTATTCTAATGATTTTAACTCTGCTTCGAATGATTTCTTTGGCGATCCTGAATTTAGCATCACGACCCCTTCCGGATTCACCGATGGAGCTATTCATTCCGTACATCCGTATCCAAACGGATCTGGCGCCAACTTTGAAAGCAATTTTGTATATCAACTCCGCGTGCCCATTAAACTCAAGCCTTCCAATGCAACAATAAAATTTGATGAAATTGTGTTGGCCGAACCTGGTGAAAATGGTTCTGTCTTTGGAAGCGCAGATTTTTTTGATTACGTGATCGTTGAAGGCTCCATAGACGGAGGCATATCCTGGAAGCCTTTTGTAGATGGCTATGACTCACGGGCACAAGCAGCCTGGCTGATAAAATGGAACAGCAGCAGTGACAGTGAAACACAACCTAACTCGACTGCCGCTGGCGATCTTACCCTTTTTATTTCGCGTACCATCAATATGCTTGGAAACAAAACCTTTTTCGCTGGTGATGAAGTGGTCGTCCGCTTCCGCTTATTTGCCGATCAGCTGGTGCATGGTTGGGGCTGGGCGGTGGATAACCTTAAGATTCAAATAGATGACAGTGCTCCTGTTATCTTACACGATCACACGGATTTTCTACTTAGCACGGCCACTAGTTTTAGCATCGAAACTAACGTAACAGATGATGGAGGATTGAAAGACCTTTCCGTTGAATACAGTGTAAACAATGGTGTTGTAACGAACTTACCATTAAGTGTGACGCCTGACACCGATCAATACATACTTGATCTCGCCCTTAAAGGATTGGCCACTGGCGATGAAATTCAATATAGGATTAAAGCCACAGACGTGGTGAATAATGTATCCATACTACCCGCAACAGGATTTTTTCATGTTCCGCTTTTGGATTTCGGAAGCACGCTTACAATGTATGTTTCTGATTTTAACTCCGTGAATACAGATTTTGTTGGAAACTTCTTCTCGATTACGAAGCCAGTTGGATTTTCAGATGGTGCGATTCACTCCAGTCATCCCTACGGTAATGGTTTTGGCCTTGAGAACACCTCCAGTTTTGATTTTATCCTGAAAAAGCCTGTAGTTATTGATGCTACCAACCCACGGATATCATTCGATGAAATCGCTTTAACGGAATTCTCCGGAGCAACGATAAAAGATGTAGTGGTGGTTGAAGGATCAAAAGACCAGGGCGTTACGTGGGAACCATTGCTTGATCCTTATGCTGCTAATGCGGAACCAGATTGGGCAGTTGCATTTGTTTCCAAAGAAGACGGAAGCCCTTCTCTTTTCAAGAATCGTATAATCGATATCACTAAATCCGGAAAATTAAAAGCAGGTGATGCGGTCCTTTTCCGGTTTAGATTAACCACTAATGCTGCTGTGAATAGCTGGGGTTGGGCAATTGATAATTTGAGCATTCAAGGACCTATCACGGGAATAGAGAACACAATGCACAGCGTGTTTCAAGTTTATCCCAATCCTGTTTCGTCAGATTATTTTACGATATCACTGCCTCCGAAATTTGAAGGAGCCAAAATATCTGTAATCAATCTTCAAGGGCAATCGATTTTGAACACAATTTATCTGTCCAATGCAGCTGAGCAAAAAATCTTTGTTGGTAATGTGGTGGATGGAATGTATTTAGTGAGGGTGAATTCTGAGATAGGTGTATTGACGAGTAAGATTGTTGTTAAAAGGTGATCCACCATTTCCCGAAATTTATCTACCAATGAAATACAATGTGGGTAATTTGAAAAAGGGTAAAACTATTGTAAAAAGCCTGCCATGTATAGCGGTAATCTTCTTCCTGGGATGTTCTGATGAGAGTAATTACCCAGTACTTGATCACATTAAATTAGCAACTGAATATTACCAGGAGGATGCTGAATGGTACCTTGATAACGTCCCGTTTTTTGAATGTTCGGATAAGCAAATAGAACAAGTATACTACTATCGTTGGAAGCTTTACAAAGCTCATATCCGCAACGTTGGTGAAAATAGTTACGTGATTACCGAATTTATCAATCATATGGATTGGGACCGGGAACCCTATTGCACCATCAATGCGGCTTCCATGCATCACATATATGAAGGCCGGTGGCTTACCAACGATCTGTACATGGATGGATATATCAATAATCTGTATCAGGACGGTGGCAACAACCTGCAGTATAGTGAGAGTGTTGCTGATGCAACATATGCGCGCTATCTCGTCAATGCCGATTCAACTTTCATTATCGGGCAGTTGGATAGCATGCAACGAATGTATAACCGTTGGTCTGATCATTGGGATGCTGACAAGAAACTCTATTACATACCTGCCATGCCCGATGCTACCGAATATACGATAGCTTCTATCGATGCCTCAGGAGGAAAAGATGGGTTTGCCGGTGGCGAGGCGTTCCGGCCAACCATAAACAGTTATATGTATGGTAATGCCATCGCCATTTCACGCATAGCATCGATGAAAGGTGATATCACCACAAGCAAAGACTATTTACAACGGGCGATCAGTTTAAAAGAAAATGTTGAGCATAGTTTATGGAATGATTCCATGCAACATTTTATTGACCGGTATAAGGTCAATAATGAATACGTTCATTATTGGGATTTTATCCGTGGCCGTGAGCTGGCAGGATTTGCACCCTGGTATTTTAATCTACCCTCAGATTCAGCGAAGTATCATGTTGCGTGGAAGCACCTGTTGGATACAACTCGCCTCCTTGGCAATTATGGACTGCGTACCAATGAACCTTCTTATCAATACTATTTCAAGCAATTCACCTTCAGCTTTGGTAAACCCGGAAGCCAATGGAACGGTCCAACCTGGCCTTATCAGTCCAGCCAGGCAATTACAGGCATGGCCAACCTGCTTAATAATTACGATCAGGATGTAGTTACCTCATCTGATTATGTGAACACACTACGGCAATTCGCAAAAGAGCATTACTTGCCAGATGGAAAAATAAATCTCGTTGAAAATTACGATCCCAATAAAGGAGGGCCTATTGTATATTTTTATTGGAGCAATCATTATAATCATTCTTCATTCAATAACCTTGTCATTAGTGGTCTCTGCGGTATCCGTCCCTCCAAAGGCGATACTCTTGTTATTAATCCCTTGGTGGATAAGTCAATTCAATATTTTTGCCTGAGTGATGTACTTTACCACGGTCATAAACTAACAGTGGTATATGATGAAGATGGCGGCAAATACAAATTAGGAAAAGGGCTGACTGTATTTGTAGACGGAAAAAAATCAATTGTACTACAAAAGGAAGGTAAATATCAGGTTGTTGTAGGTGCCCCGATTCTAAGCAGTAAATCCAAACAACCTGCTAACCGTGCTTTAAATATCAAACAGAAAGATTATCCTGTTCCTTCAGCTTCGGTCAATTCTGTTCCGGATTCACTTTACCAGGCTATTGACGGTCGAATCTGGTATTTCCCTGAGATCAGGAACCGGTGGTCAACCCTTGGCTCAACTTCTGTAACGGACTGGTTTGCTCTTGATTTTGGGCAGCCTCATGAAGTTTCAAGAGTAAAAATTTATCTATACGCTGATGGTAAAACCTTCGGCACACCTGACAGTTTCACTATCGAATATCAAAGCGGAGGGGAGTGGTTTCCGGTGAAAGGAAAAGATCAGTACCCAACCAACCTTGTCGGCAATACGGCAAACATCGTGTCGTTCGACAGGGTAACTACCACAAGGATCAGGATAAATTTTATGCATAAGAAAAAGGATGTGGCTGTATCCGAACTGGAATGCTATTAAGCTCCTCTTGTAAATAGATTTGAGGCCAATAAATGTGAGCGGTTACAAATGAGAGATGGACTGCTTCTTCCTGTGCCTGGCTGGCTTCTGAAGGACAATAAGAAATGATAAGAATGTGATGAGGTATTTCATGCCGTTTAAGATTATAAATGGAGAGGAACAAGTAATTTAGTGAAAACAAAACCTTTTACTTTGTATGAAACTTTTTAAGCTGAAATACTTTCTGGCCTGTCTCTGGATAATTCCGTTTCTCTCACTGGCTCAAACCAAAAATGAAGGCCCCTGGTGGCCCAACAAACAATGGGGCGCTGGGGATCAGGCTGGTGCTTCCAATTGGATTACACCCGAGAAAATTCTGAAGGCAGTAGCACTGGTGAAGACAGGAAAGACAATTGAACTTGGTCATGTGTACGAAAGAGGGATGCCACTGGTAGGCCAGCGGAGCTACAATATCTTTATTCCTGCATTTCCAACATCCGGTCCATTTGGTGAGGATAAAGCCATTTTTAATGACGAGTTTGTAGCAGCTGAGATTGGCCAGGTAGGCACTCAGTTTGATGGCCTTGGTCATCCTGGGCGGCTGATGAAAATGGCAGACGGGACAACGAAAGAAGTTTTCTACAATGGCTTCATGGCCGAGGACATGAAGGACCCTTACGGTTTACTGAAACTTGGCGTTGAAAACCTGAAACCCATTATTACACGTGGCATTCTGATTGACGTGGCAGGGTACAAGAATGTAAACACACTATCAGATGGATATGAAATCACTATGACCGATATACGAAGCACCCTGACCAAACAAGGTTTACAAGAATCCGATATCGAACCGGGAGATGCCTTGTTATTCAATCTCGGTTGGTGGAGAATATGGCCTGATAAGAAGACGGTAGAGGGAAATCCTGCTCACGTAAGCCGCGAAGTGGCAGACTGGATTGTGGCGCGCAAGCCTTCCATGGTCGGCTCTGATGCTTCATTGGACAGCCCCGAGCGTTTTTACGTACACACCAAACTCATCATGGAGAATGGAATATTTAACCTGGAGTTTATGAATTTCAGTGGCATTCAGAATGAGAAGGTTTACAAATTTATGTTTGTGTTTACTCCTCTGCGGCTGAAAGGGGCAACGGGTTCACCAGGAAGGCCACTTGCAATTTATTGAATTGACTGCTGGAAATTGAAAACCTCCTGCCAGAATCAGGAATCCAGAATCCTTTATCGTGTGTCATTGTTTCAAATTATCAGAATCAGACTTTCGTGAGCCCTAAACCGTCATCTGAAAAAACGTTGGATGATTTCCTTGCCGGAAAATCTGAGTATACTGTGTCACTCCTCAAGCACTTCATTGCAGAATACAGAAAGATCGGACCCGTTAAAATCCATCCTGCTAAGACCATGATAGGTATTGCCACTCCGCGCAAGCGTATCGCTTACATTACTCAACTGGGTAAGAATTTTATTCATGTAGTCTTTCCTTTCAAACAGCCATACCCGGATAATCTATGCTTTCAAAAAATTGCACAGGTACCGGGCGATTCGAAGCAATTCAATCACCATTTTAGAATGCAATTCAAAGATGACGTGAACAAGGAAGTAATGTCATTTATGAAACTGTCCTGTAATAGCGGGATGTGATTCCAGACACCAAAAATAGTTAGGACATTTCTGTTAGGTTGAGTATCCGTTTTCAATCGCCCGCACAATACGGTTCTCTGGCAACTCTAACATCACCGACCTCTATGAATGTAAGTTTCTATAGGATGATGCGGCCTTGATGAATTCAAAAATAAATTTCGAATTAATTGCGAGTTATAAATGAAGAACAAGCACTTGCTACACTAGCTCAGTCCAAAATTCTGTTGAATAAAAGTAATCAGTTCTCCTGTTAATCTTGAAATCCTGATTATTTTTGCCCGGTTTATCTATACCATCGCCACTATGCCAAGAGATCGCAGCATTCGTTCAGTACTTATTATAGGAAGTGGCCCCATCATTATTGGTCAGGCATGCGAATTTGACTATGCCGGCTCACAAGCCGCCAGGTCGCTACGAGAAGAGGGAATTGAAGTCATTTTGATCAACTCCAACCCGGCTACTATCATGACGGATAAGGTGACTGCCGATCATGTCTATCTCAAACCACTGGAAAAGAAATACATCCGAGAAATATTAGAAAAGCACCATGTGGATGCTGTATTGCCCACAATGGGCGGACAAACGGCACTGAACCTATGCATCGATTGTGAGAAGGCCGGAATTTGGGAACATTATGGAGTCAAAATTATTGGCGTGGATATTCTGGCAATTGAGACTACTGAAAATAGGGAGAAGTTTCGTCTCAAAATGATGGAATTGAATGTTGGCGTTTGCAAAGGCGCAACGGCAACGTCCTTTTTACAAGGAAAAGAAATTGCGCAAGATATTGGCTTTCCGCTGGTAATACGCCCATCCTATACATTGGGCGGAACCGGTGGTGGATTTGTAGAAAAACCGGAAGACTTAGATGATGCCTTGGACCGAGGCCTTCACGCTTCCCCCATCCATGAAGTATTGGTGGAGAAAAGCATTATGGGCTGGAAAGAATATGAGCTAGAGTTGCTGCGTGATGGGGCCGGAAACGTGATCATCATCTGCTCCATTGAGAATTTTGATCCGATGGGTATTCATACTGGAGATTCCATAACGGTTGCCCCGGCCATGACGTTGCCCGATACCGTCTATCAAAACATGCGCGACCTTGCCATTAAGATGATGAACGGCATTGGCAGATTTGCCGGAGGTTGCAATGTTCAGTTTTCGGTTAATCCCAATACCGATGAAATCATTGGAATTGAAATCAACCCCCGCGTTTCCCGGTCTTCGGCATTAGCATCTAAGGCTACAGGTTATCCCATAGCCAAAGTAGCAGCCAAGCTTGCCATTGGTTATAACCTGGACGAGCTTCAAAATTCAATTACTGGAACTACTACCGCTTACTTTGAACCTGCGCTGGATTATGTAATTGTTAAGATCCCTCGGTGGAATTTTGATAAGTTCCAGGGTGCAGATCGAAGGCTAGGACTTCAAATGAAGTCGGTGGGTGAAGTAATGGGCATTGGACGAAATTTTCAGGAAGCCCTGCAAAAGGCCTGTCAATCACTGGAGATCAGGAGAAATGGATTAGGCGCTGATGGAAAAGAATTGACCAAACAGGCCGATCTTCTTTATAGCCTTGAACATCCGAGCTGGAACAGGCTCTTCCATATTTATGATGCCATGAAACTAGGTATCTCCATGAAAACCATTCAGAACCTCACCAAAATTGATAAGTGGTTTTTAGAACAAATATGGGAGTTGATCGAGCTCGAAAAAGAAATCAAGAAGTATGAATTGGATACCATTCCAAAAGAATTAATGCGCACGGCCAAAGAGAAAGGCTATGCCGATCGGCAAATCGCTCATCTTGTAGATTGCAAAGAAAGTGAAGTACACAAGAAGCGCAGAGAGATGGGTATCTATCGTGTGTATAAAATGGTGGATACGTGTGCCGCAGAATTTGAAGCCAAGACACCTTACTATTATTCTTCTTTTGATTCGGAGAATGAATCTATTCCATCGCAAAAGAAGAAAGTAATTGTACTTGGCTCCGGGCCAAATCGAATAGGGCAAGGAATTGAATTCGACTACTCATGTGTTCATGGGGTTTTGGCGGCTAAAGAGTGCGGATACGAAGCAATTATGATCAACTGTAACCCCGAAACCGTTTCGACTGATTTTGACATTGCCGATAAACTATATTTTGAACCTGTCTTCTGGGAACATATCTGGGATATCATTCAACATGAAAAGCCTGAAGGTGTAATCGTTCAGTTGGGCGGACAAACGGCATTGAAACTGGCCGAGAAACTCCACAAATATGGAGTGAAAATAATGGGAACGTCTTTCGAAGCTCTTGATCTGGCTGAAGACCGGGGAAGTTTTTCAAACCTTCTGAAAGAATTAAATATTCCTTACCCTAAGTTTGGAGTAGCTACCGATGCGGATGAAGCATTAGAAGTTTCAAAAACTATTGGTTTCCCCCTGTTAGTTAGACCTTCTTATGTATTGGGAGGCCAAAGCATGAAGATTGTGATCAATGAAAAAGAATTGGAAGATCATATTATAGATATCTGGAAACACTTACCTGAAAATAAAGTATTGCTGGATAATTTTCTGGATGGAGCTATAGAGGCCGAAGCCGATGCTATTTGTGACGGTGAAGAGGTCTACATCATTGGCATCATGCAGCATATTGAGCCTGCTGGCATTCACTCGGGCGATTCCTATGCCGTGCTCCCCCCCTATAACCTGGGTGATTTCGTGATGAAGCAAATCGAAAATTATACCAAACGAATTGCGATTGCACTTAAAACTGTTGGTTTGATTAACATTCAATTTGCCATAAAGAATGATAAAGTGTATATCATCGAAGCGAACCCACGCGCTTCTCGCACGGTACCTTTCATTTGCAAAGCCTTTGATGAAGCATATGTAAATATTGCAACTAAAATAATGCTGGGCGAAAAGAAAGTCAAAGATTTTACATTCAACCCAAAAAGGCATGGTTACGCCATCAAAGTTCCCATATTTTCATTCAGTAAATTTCCGGAAGTGAACAAAGAACTAGGGCCTGAAATGAAGTCAACCGGAGAAGCTATTTACTTTATTGATGATTTAATGGATGATTATTTCATGGATATTTATGCGGAGAGAAACTTATATCTAAGTCGTTAAAAATAGATTGCCGCAGATCTGCCTACCGGCAAGGCAGGTTCATTGATTAGCTTATGAAATATTCTGAACAAGAATATCCTTTGCGAAAAGAAAGCTATCAGATTATTAGGATTTGTATGGAGGCACATCGCATTTTGGGAAAGGGATTATTGGAGATAGTCTACAACATTATAGCTGGGTAATAAATTATTTGGCGATATCTAAATGTTCCTTAGGTTTAATTATCAACTTTGGCGATAACTCTCTTGCCACAAAGAGAGTTATCTTATAATCTGTGAATCTGTGGCAATTTTAACCGTTCTTATCTTATGTTGAACAGACGCACACTCCGGATCAAAATCATGCAAAGCCTGTTTGCGTTTGAACAATGTAAACTAGCCAATCATCTTCTGTCGCAGGATTTTATTGACGATCGCTTTCAGCCTGATCTCAATTCGATGGAAGTTCAGAACAAAGAACTTCTGAGCCGTCAGCGCAAAAACGGGCGTGAACTTTTTGACAGGAAATTTATAAACCCCGCCACAAATGGAAGTGACAACATCATAAACACTTGTGTGGAAGAAGCCCTTAGCCAATATCATAAAAACGTAAAAAGAGATTTTACCTACCTTCAAAAAAACATGATACAGGAGGCAGAAGACTTAAATGGCCTTTATCATTCTGTGCTCGGATTACTAATTGCTTTTGGGGAAATAGCCGTGACCGATAAAAAAGCTAATCACAAAAACTTCAGTAACAATGTTTGGATTAAGGCTTTGTCAGAAAATACGGAGTTAAAAAAGGAGTTACTGCAAGGGGGAAGTTGGAGTGGCCGCATGGAAAAAGTACGCGGATGGTTTAAGGATGTAATTAAATCCGATAATCTTTTTCGGAAATTCAACGAAGAAGTATTACCGGATCTTGAGGCACAAAAAAACATCATCAAACATATTGTCAGAAAACTGATCTTAGGTAAAGGCCCTATTCATGATCAGTATGAGGAGGATGTGATGCGGTGGGCGGAGGACAAAGATATTTTAAAAAGCCTGGTAGATAAAACTATTAAATCCTTTGATGAGACTACAGGAAAAATAGAAATACAAAAATTATCACTCGACTGGGACGATGACAAAGACTTTATGCTTAGACTTTTCACAGCAACGGTTAGTCTCGATCCGGAATACAAGCAGCTAATTGCCAGAAACACCCGTAACTGGGATGTAGACCGGTTGCCGCTAACAGATGTAATCATTATTGAAATGGCTTTGGCAGAATTGCTCACGTTCCCAGGCATTCCTGTAAAGGTGAGCATCAATGAGTACATTGAACTTGCCAAGGAGTACAGCACACCCAAAAGCCGCCAGTTCATCAATGGCATATTAGATGTACTGTCAAAAGAATTAAAATCTTCGGGGGCCCTAAAGAAAAGCGGAAGGGGGCTAATCGATAATAAGTAGTTTTGTGGACAGAATTCGTCTACCTATCTTTGTTTCCCTTTATAAATAACCTGAACTATGAGTAAAAAAGGTAATACACTAATCGCTTTTTTGGCAGGCGCAACTGCAGGTGCAATCCTGGGTATATTATATGCCCCAGACAAGGGCTCAAACACACGTGAAAAGCTGTCTTTTAAGCTGGATAAATACAAAAAGACACTAGAAGAGTTTGTGAATGATCTGGTTTCTGGCAAAGAAACGCCTCTGACAACACAAGCCAGGTCACAAGGCAACAAAGTAGCATCAGAGGCAAAAAATAAGGCAGAGCGCCTCCTGGAAGATGTGGACGAATTATTAGCGCAAATTCGAGGCTCTAAGAATAGTTAAAGATTTGTTAATGCACTGAGTGGTATTGATTTTTGAAAACCCACTCCATAATTTTGAATTCGAAATACCAATCAGGAAAGAAAAACGTGATGAATATGAAAAATGTAATTCGCTTAACAACAATTGTTGCCATGGTTGCCGCTCTGATGAGTTGCCGTGACAAAGCTGCTGAAAAAAGAATAGCTGAACTTGAAAGCCGCTTATCTCAGATTGAGGGAAACAAAAGCGCAACAACACCAGCTGCCACTCCCGTAGCCGAAGCTACCCCTGCGGAGGAGAAACCAGAAGGTCCACTGCCTGTTCTTGAATTTGAAAAAGTTGATCATGATTTTGGTACTATAAAAGAAGGACAAAAAGTTTCGCACACGTACAAATTCAAAAACACTGGCCAGGCTCCTCTTATTATTCAAAATGCTCAGCCTTCATGCGGTTGCACAGCCCCGGATTGGTCAAAAGAACCTATACCTGTTGGAGGCACTGGATTTGTAAAAGCCGAATTCGATACAAACGGTAAACCTAACATCCAAAATAAAACGATAACTGTTACCGCCAATACATGGCCTAAAACTTCTACACTCCGTTTTAAAGCGATGGTAACGCCTAAAGCAGATGGCGCCAATGGACCTGTGAAATAAGGAGAAGTACGCGATCTCACTGTTTAGATTTTACATCCCAAACTATCCCAAACCTGAGTTGGTTTGGGATGTTGTTTTTATAGAATAACTTGCAACCCTAAAAATTAAATTATGCAGTCAATTTTAGCACAAGCGCAGGGAATGTCCTCCTTAATTCAGTATTTGCCATTAATCGGTGTTGTAGTAGTATTTTATTTCTTTATGATCCGACCGCAACAGAAAAAGGCAAAAGACCAGAAGAAATTTACGGAAGCGGTAAAAAAAGGTGATTATGTGATCACCATCGGTGGAATGCATGGACGCGTTGCTGAAATGGAAGGAGATACTTTCATTCTTGAGGTGGAGCGTGGTGGCCGGATTAAATTTTCGAAGTCAGCCATTTCCATGGAATCAACAAAATCAGCAGCCGGAAAGAACTGATTCTTCGGTAGAAGTTTACGTGTAAAGTTCAAACTTCAAGGTTAGCGTTACCCTGAAGTTTGTTTGTACAGGCCAGACAGCTTTTAAAATTTTAGGAGAGACCTGCATTGCCTAACTTAGTGTCGTTTTATTCAACGCATGCATATTTTTCGCGCCCTCATCAATCTCTTTCGATTTAACCGTACCAATTGGAGAGCTGCGGCATTGTGCTTTTTTGCTGCCTCCATTTTTTGGACGTTCACCTCATTGAATAAGAACCACACCACCAATATCAGTTTCCCTTTGCGATTTGCAATTGATAACGCTCGGTACTTGCCGGTCATCATGCCGAATAACATCAGCATTAACGTGAGCGGAAACGGCTGGGAATTACTTCGAAAAAGCCTGGGCTTCAAATTACCCACCTTGACTATACCCTTAGATAAACCAACCGATGTAAAAAAAATACCAGGAAGTACAATGGCTTCCTTAGTTTCGGGTCAATTAGGGTCATTGAAAATAAACTATATCGTTGGCGACACACTTGACTTGGAGATTGATCTAAAAGATTCCCGTAAGTTTAGACTGGTTGGAGATCTTGCCAACGTATCTTATAAGAAAGGATTTGGGCGGATAAGTCAAGTGGTTGTCCTTCCTGATTCTGTTGAGATTGAAGGCCCAAAAAGTATTCTTCATACTTTCGCTGACTCGATTGTTCTGCCAATTGTTGAAAGCAAGATAAGTCATCATTATAGAGAAGAAATTGAAGTAGTAGTCCCATATGGGGATTTAATTAAACGAAATCCACCGGTTGTGGAAGTGTATTTCGAGGTAGGTGAGATCGATGAAGTTGCCATTAGGCTTGTGCTGGAAATCATTCAAAAGCCTTCTCAATTGCACGTTGAATCAGTGACAGATAGTGTGGTGTGCAGGATTACCATACCCCGAAAATTGGGCCTGGAGACTCTAAAGTCATACCCGCCAAAAGCATTTATAAGATTGAAATTTTTTGAAAAAGGAGAACATGCAATTATGCCGGAGATAGAAGGCCTTCCTCCATTTGCACACCTGGTCACCATGGATTCAGTTTACCTGAAATTAAACTGAAACGTGTGAACCGTCCTTTACAAATTGGAATCACAGGAGGAATAGGATCTGGTAAAAGTCTTATTTGTAAGATCTTTCAATCTTTTGGAGTACCTATTTATGATGCAGACAACCATGCGAAAAATTTAATGACCACTGACGTAATATTAGTCGATCAAATCAAAAAAGAATTCGGAACATTGTCATACAATGAGAAAGGTGACCTAAATAAAATGTATTTAAGTGAGGTTGCTTTTAACGATGCAGCAAAGCTCACAAAGTTAAACTCGCTCGTCCATCCAAGAGTTGCCATTGAATATTCTCATTGGCTAAAAAAATATAGTGGGAATCATTATATTATAAAAGAAGCAGCTCTACTGTTTGAATCTGGTTCATTTGAATTGCTGGATAAAATAATTGTAGTAAAGGCACACGAAAAGCTGCGGGTGACCAGGGTGCTGAAAAGGGATCCTCAACGAACCGAGGAGGAAGTGCTTAAGATCATACGTAATCAAATGGCAGAAGAAGAAAAATTGAAAAGAGCTGACTTTATAATTCAAAACAATGAAACCGAGCTGGTAATACCTCAAATTTTGAAATTACATGAACAGTGGGCTGGATAATGAACTACATTTTACTCAATACGTTATAACTGTACTATAATTTGACTTTAGAAAATCCAATGACACGGCTCTTTATCATCCTGATTGCACTTTCACTCACCACTTTATCTTGTAAGAAAAAACCTGAACAACTTGCTCAGGGACCCCGTAAATCAATGGCCGTGATGGCCGAAGGTTATTTAGTTTCACCACAATCAATGAGCGAAGATATTGAAGTGCCCGGGTCATTACTTCCTGCGGAGGAGACTCAAATACGTGCGGAAGTAAGTGGGCGCGTGGTGAAGATGAATATCAATGAAGGATCGACTGTAAAAAAAGGAGAATTGCTGGTCAAACTTTTTGATAATGACCTTCAGGCTCAATTGAATAAATTGAAAGTGCAATTGCAAATCAATGAAAAAACAGTAGAGCGACAACGCGACCTTCTTGCTATCAGCGGGATTAGTCAACAAGAATTTGACTTAAGTGCTTTGGCGGTCGATAACCTCAAAGCTGATATTGAAAGTATCAAGATATCCGTTTCGAAAACGGAAATCCGGGCACCTTATGACGGGAGAATTGGACTGAGAAATGTAAGCCTGGGGTCCTATGTGTCACCAGCTGACTTGATCACCACCGTGCGACAAGTAGATCGTTTGAAACTTGACTTTTCTGTTCCTGAGAAATACGCCAAAAGCGTTTTACCCGGTTATGTCGTAAACTTTAAAATTGACGGAAGTAATATCATACACACGGGAACCGTGATGGCCACGGAAGGCAATGTAGAGGCAACAACTCGCACTCTGCGAATAAAAGCCATTGTAACTGAAACACATCCCGAACTAGTTCCCGGCTTATTTGCTAAAATCAATTTGCAATTAGGAAAAGACGAAAAGGCACTGCTGGTACCTACTCAAGCAATCATTCCGCAAGCACGCAACAAGCAGATTATTTTATTTAGAAAAGACAGCGCTCTGTTCGCTGTTGTTGAAACAGGAATTCGCGATTCATCATACATTCAGATCCTAAGTGGCCTGAAGGCTGGCGACACCATTGTTACAACGGGTTTGATGTCCATCCGCCCTAAGTCTAAAGTAAAGATTACGAAACTGAACCGGTTTAATTAGTTATCCAAAATGCTATGAACATCTCAGAATTAAGTTTAAGGAGGCCTGTTCTCGCGTTTGTGATGAGCATTGCGTTAGTGCTCTTCGGTTACATAGGATATCGATTTCTGGGCGTACGTGATTACCCGGCCATTGACCCACCTAACATTAACGTAAGAACCTCCTATTCCGGAGCAAATGCAGACATCATTGAATCACAAATCACCGAGCCGTTGGAGAAATCCATCAATGGAATTGCCGGTATCCGGAATATCTCGTCCACGTCAAGCAGTGGCAGCAGCAATATCAATATTGAATTTGAATTAGGTGTGGATCTGGAGGCTGCCGCCAATGATGTTCGCGATAAAGTTTCACAGGCACAACGCAATTTACCACAAGATCTTACCAGCCCTCCCGTTGTTTCAAAAGCCGATGCCAGTTCGGACTTTATTATTTCAATGACGGTGCAAAGCAACACCCGAAATTCTCTTCAATTATCGGAATACGCTAACAACGTTTTATTAGAAAGACTGCAAACTATTAAAGGAGTAAGTGCCGTGCAGATGTGGGGGGAAAAAAAATACTCTATGAGAATTTGGCTGGATCCTGCCAAACTAAGTGCTTATAGCCTCACCGCACTGGATGTTCAACAAGCGCTGAACCGGGAGAATGTAGAATTACCCTCAGGAAAAATTGCTGGTAATACAACCGAACTTACTGTTAGAACTTTTGGTAAACTTTACTCAGAAGAGGATTTTGCAAATGTGATCGTTAAGGCTTCTCCCGAGGGAGACATCCGAATAAAAGATGTTGGCAAAGCACTCCTTGGGCCGGAGAATGAAGAATCCATCATGCGGGAAAGCGGCATTCCTATGGTAGCATTGGCGATGATACCATTGCCAGGCGCCAATTATGTAGCGATCTCTGATGAATTTTACAAACGTTATGATGCACTGAAGAAAGAGGTGCCTGAGGACATCCAACTTAACATCGCACTGGATCAGACTGTTTTTATCAAACGTTCTATCTCTGAAGTAAGGGAAACACTCCTCATCTCATTCCTATTGGTTGTTTTGATCATCTTCCTGTTCTTTCGCGATTTCCTGATTGCCATTCGTCCACTGATTGACATACCGGTTTCCCTTATCGCCAGTTTCTTTATCATGTACTTGTGTGATTTTTCAATCAACGTGCTTACCATGCTGGGGATTGTATTAGCCACTGGGCTTGTGGTGGATGACGGTATTGTGGTGACCGAAAATATTTATAAAAAATTAGAAAGTGGAATGAATAAATACCGGGCCGCCAAAGAAGGTTCACGTGAAATATTCTTTGCCGTTATTTCTACCTCTATCACGTTAGCTGTTGTGTTTCTACCCATTGTATTTTTGGAGGGCTTTGTTGGACGACTTTTCCGTGAATTTGGTATCGTAGTGGCTGGCGCAGTTCTAATTTCAGCATTTGTCTCTCTTACGTTAACACCTGTGCTGAGCGTTAAACTGACTCGTTCAAACCACAAGCATTCCAGGTTTTACAATTTTACCGAGCCCTTCTTTACTGGAATGGAAACACACTATCGTGATTTTTTGGCAAAATTCATGAAAGTGAGATGGTTGGCTCTGGTCATTGTTGTATTGTGTATAGGAACAGCCTATCTGATTGGAAGCAATATCCAATCTGAATTAGCACCGATGGAGGACCGAAATCAGTTCCGCCTGCAGTTATCTGCGCCTGAGGGTACATCGTATGACTACATGGATAGTTATGTAAATAAGGTTGCCGCTTTTGTAATGGATTCTGTTCCCGAGAATAGGATTGTCATGTCGTTGACTGCACCCGGTTTTACAGGAACAGGTTCCGCCAATACGGGCTTTATAAGGACCACGTTGGTTGACCCGAAAGATAGAAACCGCTCACAGCAAGAGATTGTGGATATGGTGGGGCGCAACGTGGGCAGGTTCACAGAAGGTCGCGCCTTCGCTATTCAAGAACAAACTATTGCCGTTAATCGAAGAGGGGGCTTACCTGTTCAGTTTGTTATTCAAAACAATAATTTTGAAAAGTTACAGCTGGTACTTCCAAAAATTCTGGAAGCTGTCAATAATAATCCTGCTCTTCAAGGAGTAGATGTTGATTTGAAATTCAATAAGCCCGAGTTACGAATAATGATCAACAGGCTAAAGGCCACACAACTTGGCATTAGCGTTCAAGATATATCCCAAACCTTGCAATTGGCCTATAGCAATCTTCGTTTTGGCTATTTTACAAAAGAAGGAAAGCAATACCAGGTTATGGGTCAAGTGGAACGTATCAATCGCGATGACCCGGACGATCTTAAGAAATTGTTTGTGCGAACGAACTCGGGTGAACTCGTTTCAATTGACAATGTGGTCACCATTGAAGAATCTACAACACCTCCTTCCTTGTATCACTTTAATCGATACAAGTCCGCTACCATTTCAGCTGGCTTAGCACCCGGAAAGACGATTGGGGATGGCATTGAAGCTATGCAGGAATTAGTCAAGCCGTTGCTGGACGATACGTTTACGACATCACTTGCCGGATCCTCACGCGATTTTGCGGAGAGCTCAGGGAATACCATGTTTGCATTCGTGCTGGCGCTGATCTTAATTTATCTGGTTCTTGCCGCTCAGTTCGAAAGCTTCATCGATCCTTTCACGATCATGCTTACCGTACCGTTGGCTATCTGTGGTGCCTTTATTTCGCTTTGGTTGTTTGATCAAACCCTAAACATTTTCTCTCAGATTGGAATGATCATGCTGATTGGGCTGGTGACAAAGAATGGAATTCTAATCGTAGAATTTGCCAATAAAAAAAGAGAAGAAGGACTATCGAAAATTGATGCTGTTGTTGAGGCCTCCCGCCTGCGATTGAGGCCCATCTTGATGACAAGCCTTGCCATGGCATTAGGAACACTGCCTCTTGCGTTATCACTAGGTGACGCATCCACTAGCCGTATACCACTTGGAATTGTAATTATCGGAGGAGTATTATTCTCCCTCATCCTGACTTTGTTTGTTATTCCTGCAATGTATTCCTACTTATCACGTGCCAGAAGAAATATTGACAAGGAGCTTGAGGAAATGTCAGCCGTTGAAGAATCCCATAAGAAAGAATTAGTATATGAAGCGTAAGGTATTTGTTGTTCTGTTATTTGTAACAATAGTTTTCTCATCTCAGGCACAGGAAAAAGTTTTATTAGAAAATGTTGTTTCGGCAGCACTGGAAAAAAATTATGATGTGCTCTTGTCGAAGAATACTTCCTCCACGGCAAATATTGACGACCAAAATGCTTACGGAGCATTTCTCCCTCAGTTTAATATAACGGGGGCAGCATCAGGGAACAACCCTACGCAAGTCCTGCAATTCAAAGATGCTTCCAGAAATCAGGAAGGAGAAACGAAGCAGCAGAGTTTGTCTGCTGTGCTTACCATGAACTGGATTTTATTTGACGGTACCAGAATGTTTGCCACCAAGGCTAGAATTGCCGCTATAGCAAGTCAGGGAGAATTGCTCGTAAAAGATCAAATGGTCAACACCATTGCAGTGGTGATTAACAACTATTACAACATTGTCAGACAGAAACAACAATTAAAAGCTGTGCAGGAATTAATGGCTGTCAGCGAGGAACGGGTAAAGCTTGCCGACCGAAAACTATCCGTGGGTATAGGAGCCAAACCTGAACTACTTCAAGCGAAGGTAGATTTGAATGCTCAAAAGACACAGGTCCTTCAGCAGGAAACTGCCATATCGATTCTTAAAGAACAATTGAACACGCAAACCGGAATGTCCCTTCCACCAAACTACGATGTGACCGACACTATTATTATAAATCTGAATTTGAGCCTGGATGAAATTTCAGAAAACATTGAACAAAGCAACTTTAGTCTTCTCTCCTCCAAATGGGATATGATTATAGCGGAAAAAGTACTTCACGAAAGAAAAGCCGGCCTTTTTCCTACATTAAGTGTTAATGCAAACTATGGCTATTCAAAAACGAACAACACCATCTTGCTTAACCCATTTGGAACAATCTTTTTTCAAAGCAGCGGTTTGTCGAACTACGGAGCCAACCTAACGATTCCCATTTTCAATAGTCTGAACAATCGAAGATTAATTCAACAAGGTAAAGTTACAGTGGACAGACAACGACTTCTTTTTGATCAGCAAAAACTGACGGTCAACATGAACATCAAGAATGTCTTTAACAATTATGAAAACGCCAAAAAGGTTTTATTAATTGAAGAGGAAACTATTCTTTTGGCGAGAGAAAATGTGCACATCGCTCTTGAAAGCTTTAAGCGTGGCGTCAGTACGTTTATTGAATTGCGCACAGCACAACAAAGTTTAGCGGATGCCTACAACAGACTAATTACTGCCCGCTTTAATGCTAAAGTTTCAGAGACTGAACTACTTAGGATAAAAGGAATATTACTAAAGCAAGACTAGGGAGCAAGTAAGAACTAGTGATTCTTCTCAGAGCCATTAAACTTCTTTGGAAGGCTCGTTTACTTCCTCCAATTTCATCACCCAGAAATTATTGAACCCCTCACCTACTTGAATACTGAGCATCCCATTTGCCAACATTTCAAGAATAGCAAGGAAATTAAAAATTAATGCAATGCGCGTAGGGGCTTTTTCAAACAGCGCTGTAAATGCCACTCGAGATTTGGTGGTTATTTCATTGAGGATAAATTCCTTCTGACCTTCTATCGTATACGGATATTGGAAAACCTGATGAACAGGACGATTCTTTTCTTCCTCCTGACGTTTCAGTACTTTTTCAAAAACAGTCAATAGCTTAAATAAATCAACATCTTGTAATTCAGCTTCCACATTGGTAATTTCAGCCAATACACGAAGCTCTTTTAAGATATTACCTCGCTTTTCCTTCTGCAGTTCCACATCTTCCAGTTTATGGAATTGGTCAATCACTGACTTGTATTTCTTATACTCCATCAGGTGCTTGATCAAATCTTCCCGTGGATCTATCTCGTTTCCAAGTTCGTCTAACTGAGGTCGTGGAAGTAACATTTTAGACTTGATGCGCATCAGCGTTGCTGCCACCAGAATAAATTCACTTGCCAATTCAATATTTAAGTGCTCTAACTGGTGCAGGTAGTCCAGAAAATCATTTGTGATTTTCGCAATTGGGATATCATTTATTTCCAGCTCATCGCGTTCAATAAAAAACAGAAGTAAGTCAAAAGGTCCCTCAAAAAGGGGAAGGTGGATTTCAAAGTTTTCCTGTGTCATAGCTAAAGAGGGGAGCAAAAATAATCAGGATTTAAGGATTAATAGATCGTTAGTATTTTAAATTTGTTGGGATGCTTAATTCCACCATTCTCGGCAAGAATCCCGGTAAATCCACCAAGGGAAGTTCAAAATCGTTAAATTTGAAGTCATAACTTTAAAATCAAACAAAACACTTACCTTTTATATGTGTTTAAGGATTATATCCTAAAAACTATAGAAAATGCTTATTACTCCTGGAAAAATCCTGGCTCAAATAAATTGCCCATCCGACCTGAAAAAGTTGGATCAGGCTCAACTAGTTCAGCTTTGCGATGAACTCCGTCAATTTATTATAGACAACGTATCGGTCTATGGAGGACATTTTGGTGCAAGCCTTGGAGTCGTTGAACTTACTGTGGCTCTTCATTATGTCTTCAACACACCTACCGACCAAATCGTCTGGGATGTTGGTCATCAGGCATACGGTCATAAAATATTAACAGGCCGAAGGGACAATTTCCATACAAATCGCGTCTATAAAGGCATTTCTGGATTTCCAAAAAGAAAAGAAAGTGAATATGATACTTTTGGGGTTGGTCATTCCTCTACATCGGTATCGGCTGCCCTGGGGATGGCCGTTGCTTCCAAATATCTGGGATTAGACGAGAAACAACACATTGCTGTCATCGGTGATGGTGCTATGACTGCAGGAATGGCCTTCGAAGGATTGAACCATGCAGGGGTCTCAGACACCAATATCCTAATCATCCTCAACGACAACTGCATGTCCATAGACCCCAATGTTGGAGCCCTTAAAGACTACCTGACCGATATTACCACTTCCCAAACGTATAACCGTTTGAAGGATGATGTATGGAATCTATTAGGTAAACTGTCACATTTTGGTAAGAATGCTCAGGAAATTGTTTCTAAAGTGGAGAATGGCATAAAGGCAACTTTATTAAGTCAAAGCAATCTATTTGAATCTCTTAACCTGCGCTACTTTGGACCGGTAGACGGCCATGATGTCGACCACTTAGTGGCTGTTCTTAATGACTTAAAAAATATTAAGGGTCCAAAAATTCTCCATTGCGTTACTGTGAAAGGACGAGGCTATGCGCCAGCTGAAAAAGGCAATGCTACTATGTGGCATTCCCCTGGAACATTTGATAAAATTACTGGAGATATCCACAAGAAAGTTCATGAAAGTCCACAGCCTCCAAAATACCAGGATGTCTTTGGGCATACCATGGTGGAGTTAGCAAAGCAGAATGATAAGATCATTGGGATTACACCTGCCATGCCTTCAGGATCTTCGATGAACATTATGATGAAGGAAATGCCTGACCGCGCTTTCGATGTTGGTATAGCTGAACAACATGCCGTTACCTTTTCTGCGGGTCTTGCAACACAAGGCCTTATTCCTTTTTGCAATATCTACAGCTCATTTATGCAGCGCGCTTACGATCAGGTGGTACATGATGTCTGCATTCAAAATCTACCGGTTAACTTCTGCCTTGACCGTGCCGGGTATGCAGGCGCTGATGGTCCAACTCATCATGGCGCTTATGACATTGCCTATTTTCGGTGCCTTCCCAATATGATCGTTTCTGCACCGATGAACGAATCGGAACTTAGAAATTTGATGTACACCGCACAACTTCCACGTCATGAGAAGGCGTTCTCAATTCGATATCCTCGCGGCCAGGGCGTAATGCCTAACTGGCGGACACCACTTGAAGAAATCAAAATTGGAACTGGAAGAAAACTTAAAGAGGGCGATGAGCTGGCTATTTTAACCCTAGGCCATATCGGCAACTATGCTGTTGAAGTTTGTGAAAAACTGGAAACCCAGGGAATCAGCATTGCCCATTATGATATGCGCTTTGCCAAGCCTCTTGATGAAGAAATGCTCCAGGAAGTCTTTACACGATTTAAGAAAGTAATTACGATAGAGGATGGCTGTATTTTAGGAGGATTTGGAAGTGCTGTTCTTGAGTTTATGGCTGATCATTATTATTCATCAGAAGTAAGAAGATTGGGTATTCCCGATTCCATTATTGAACATGGGGAGCAAATTCAACTTCACCGAGAAAGCGGATTTGATCCTGAGGGAATAAAGAACGCTGTTATGGAAATGCTGGAACCTATAACAAAGGTCAGGTCCTGAATGAATTCCATATATTACAAAGAGAAAGGTGAAGGCCCCATCCTGGTTTTCCTTCATGGCTATTGTGAAAGTCATAAGATTTGGGATGTAATTACCCCAGAACTAATCCTTCACTCGAAAGTTATTACCCTCGACTTGCCAGGTTTTGGGAAAAGTCCACTTCTGAAAACTCCTTTTACAATAAGCGAAGTCAGTAATGCTGTCATCGGATTCCTTATAGCTAAAGGCATTCAGAAATGTATAATAATTGGGCATTCAATGGGTGGCTATGTTGCCTTGGCAATGGCCAAGGAAAGACCAGACCTGCTGGAAGGATTATGTCTATTTCACTCCACTGCCGAATCTGATGGTGAAGAAAAAAAAATAAACCGTGATCGGGTTATAGAATTTGTCAAAAAAAATGGTGTCTGGCCATTTATTGAAACGTTTGTCCCTGGACTTTTTTTTAAAAAAGAATCAAAAAACATTGAAAAAGCCCATAAAATAGCTATTCGTACTACTAAAAAGGCGCTTATCAGCTATGCTCAAGCTATGCGGGATAGACCCGATATGACCAGTTTTTTGAGGACGCTTTCAATCCCTGTGTTATTTTTAGCAGGGGAGCAAGATTCCATTATTTCAACCTCATCCTTATCCCAACAAGCAAAATCAGCACAACATGGTAAAATGGCCGTTCTGACAAATGTTGGCCATATGGCCATGTTTGAAGACTCTCATGAGGTCATTCAACTTTTAAAAAGTTTCGCCAGGACCTGTTTTCCGTCAGTTACTATCTAATTTTTGCTTTTTTTAGGAAACAATATTAAATTGGTGTTCGATTAACTTATATTTGGAAACACTGATATAACGAGTTTTAGTATATTTGTTATTCCCATTTAAAACGATAAACAGATAGCATCATGAATGAATCTTTACCCACTTACGATTCCTGGAATAATCTCGCAGCCAACCTTGCCTATGTTTGTTGGGCTGCCGGTATTTTGGTTGCCTTGGGCTATTTTGTGAGACTTACTACCACACAAGACAGCAAGGCCAAGTATGATTTCATCAACAAAAACGAGATTAATTTCTTGTGGATTGCCTCCATAATTTTGATAGTTGGAGCAGGTTTTTATGCCAATTCAAATATTATTGAATTGAATGCACTTTGGATTTTCGTGCGTGTCTTCCTAACCATTACGATGGGAATGATAGTTGCATTAATCATCCAGAATCTTTTAAAATTCTATTATCCGTTCTTTATTGAGAAACGCTTAAAGGTGCTGCGTTATAAACCAAGGATCTCCCCAAAAACAGGCAATCCTATGAAGCTTTTAAGTGAACAAGAAGAAGATGCTTATCTGGATGAAGGTATGCAAGCTGAAGAGAATTTGTTCTCGATGGACTACGATGTGTGGAAGGATGAAGAGTCTGGTCATATTAAAATTGAAAAGTACTCTGGCCACCTTCATGCTATTCAATGTCCAGAATGTAATTATCAAACCTTTAAAGTAGTGCGCGAGGAGATTATCAAGCAACCTACTGCTACAGAAGAAGGTGAATTATTAAAGCATTACCTATGTGGCTATTGCGGACACAAAGCAAAGAAAACAGTGTCTCTCAAGCAGTCTGTAAAATTACAAGAGACAGCAGCCACCGCGACAGCTTAGTCTGATTTTTATAAGAAAAAATCTCCTACTTCCATGGGAGATTTTTTTTATGCTAAAGAAGTTCAGAAGGTAATTTTATCTGATCGTAGTAAAATTTCATTCTGCTATGTTCAGAATCTAACAGGCATATCCTCTCAATCCTGTCCTCTTTGTGATTGTAGAATACCTCCACATAGTCTTGACCAAGAAGATACAAATTAACCTTATACCCGTAGTAGCGTATGGCCACAATGAAAGAAGCTTCTTCGTAAAGTAGTCTTATTTTTTTATCAGGTGAGTATTGACTAAGCTCCCTCCAGGAAATCATGAAATAAATTTAATAAAAAAGAAAATGTTACTCAACAAAATTAAGTCTCATAATTAATCCTCTCAGAAGTTCTCATTCAAATACATTCTTATCTTCCCTTCAGACAAACTTACTTCTGCATCCTATTGTGAAGATTCATTGTCATCGTGAAAATTCACCCTTTTACTTCATTTGACACAATCCTTAATTAAGGAATCTATAATTCCACTAGCTTTTTTGCTAAAATGATAAGAAAAGATAGTTAAATAGAAAGAAGCTGTCTCAAAAGTAAATATAAGCGTCATTGCGAGTTAAGCACCATTTGAGGCCAAAGGAAAAAATGAGGAATGACGTGCCGAAAATCATATTGATAATCAATGAGTTATAAGGACGTCATTGTAAGGGAGGTACGACCGAAGCAATCCCCATTTTGGTTTCAATATTTGGGGATTGCTTCACTCCGTTCGCAATGACGGTGCCTTTTGAGACAGCTTCTTCATTAATTATACACTATTGTATGTTTGGAGTGAGTGACGGGGCTCGAACCCCTGCCTACCGGCAGGCCATAGCCGTCAGGCTAAGGCGTTAAGTGTTTTATAATAAGCTGTTTTTCC
>ERZ1292625.738-Hain-H41-01um-R1-738-length-44919-cov-7_pt1 | contig 44919 bp, 35 predicted proteins | sample MGYA00564400_ERZ1292625 | MGnify/ENA primary metagenome ERZ1292625 (study PRJEB36523, sample SAMEA6512639) | groundwater metagenome | collected 2019-01-08 | study: AquaDiva: Metagenomics assemblies of 32 groundwater samples
TTATTGTCACGGAACTAGATGAGAAGATGTCGGCCGTTGCTCGTGAAGTGCAAGGATTGGATCGCAAGCTGAGAAAGGCAATCAATGCAGAATATTTGTGGTGGCCGTTTGACCTGCAAGTAGACAAGGCAAAACGGCTCGGGTATAGTAAAAATCACTTCAACAAACTGATTGAGACCGCCCAAAAACGAATAGCTAAAGGGATGTTTGGTGGAGATCGGCGAGAAAATATACCTTAATATCAACGACTTCCTGCCGCCAGAGCGGAAGCAGAAGAAGCGGGTCTGTTCCAGCTACAGTAAGACTAAGGCCCGAGCGCAAAAACTCCGCGATGAAAATCTCAGGCACGCAGAGATAGTACGTGCCAAGAATAGGGCCGAAAACGAGCGGAATCACCCTGGCCTTTATGCCATCCTACGATCTGAGAAGTTCCTGGCCTCGTTTGAGGCCGTAACTGGGTTAGCGTGGGATAGTTCCAAAGATCACGACATCAAGCATGTTCGGTATGGATTGTATTTGATCCGGGAATCGGAACGGGATGCTGCTGAGGACCGGCAAGATCAAATAAAACGAGCCCAGGAAGCATTAAAGCGGGCAGCCATTTATCAGGAGCGCCGCAGGCAGTTGGTTATATTGGCTACGCCAATATGGGCCGACAGAACAAAAATTCTAGAGATTTACCTGCTTTGTCGGAGCATGAACAAGGAAGGGATCGAGTACCATGTAGACCATGTTATCCCGATCCAGGGACGAATTGTTTGCGGGTTGCACGTTGAAGCCAATCTAAGCATTATCGGGGCGAAGGAAAATATATCGAAGTCAAACAAGTTTGTTCTTGACGAAGCCTAATTTGTGTGTACTATTACAACAAATAGGCTGCGGTAATTGTCACCGTATGGGCCGAAACAACTTCCTTGGTCTCCTACCGGCCGACCACCTACCACCCCAAGTCGCCCGGATTTCGCCCCTTTTCAGGGGCTTTTTTATTCGGTACGCGGTACAATACGATTGACGGCAATGGGACTACGCCAGGTAATAGCCTGGTCCGGGCTTGGACCCCGGCCGTTGTCGTAGCTTGTTCATTGCGGGATAGCGCAACTGTAGAGCGCCTGGCTCATAACCAGGAGGTCGCAGGTTCAAATCCTGCTCCCGCTACCAGACATGGCCCGAGTTGCGTCGATAGTAGGTTGTTGTCCCGTGGCCGAAGCGTAGTCAACGGGGCCGTATTCCCGAAAGGGCAGCGCGGCGAAGAACGCAAGACGCAACGAAGGCCACCAACACCAGATCACTTGCCGGCCATACCTCCCGGCATGTGCCAAGCCCGGCCAGATCAACGGTCGGGCGGCTATTGAACACCCGTCCCGCCATCATCAAGCCAGTCATATCTGCGATGGGTCCGAGGCGGTAGTTACACGTCTCGAGGCACGCTTCAGAGGAAAACGGCCTCGCCAGAATCCCCAGGAGGCACGCAGCGAGATGACCCCTAACCCAAGTACCCCCTAAACAGCGCCTAAATGGGCGCTTTCTTGTCTCATCAGAGGATTAAAGATCATGTCAAAGCCACCCGTAAAGGGCGCGTTGGCGAGAGGTAAAGGCCGACCAACCAAAAAGACCGAGCCCATAATCGCCGCAATTTGTGCAGGGGCCGCGCTTGGAAAGTCCAGCGTAGAAGTGTGTAAGGAGGTAGGCATAAGCAAAGAAACGATGTGGGCATGGATGGCCGACGACAAAGATTTTTCTGACCGATACGCAAAAGCAAAGCGTACTTGTGCTCAGATGTACGCCGACGAGATTATTCAAATCGCCGACGATACGGACAGGGATTACACGGAGACACTAGACGGCAAGTTAGTTCCGGATCACGAGTTGGTGGCCCGCTCAAGGTTACGCATAGACACCCGTAAGTGGATAGCATCAAAGCTGATCCCGAAGGTCTACGGCGAGCGCGTTGTGCATACTGGTGACGAGGATTCTCCGCCCATCCAGCACGCACATGTGGTATCTGTCGATATGGCCGCAATTATCGCCAAGACCAAGGGCGCGTGAGTGTCAGAAGGTCGATAAAGACGGCAAGCGAATCGCTTGCTGTATTCGAGTTCAGTCCCGATGCTGTAGAGGCGATTCGTGCGTGCCCCCTGCCGCATCTTCCGGCCGTGTGGTCAGAGGCCACCCGTCAGGGAGGCATTCAGGCCCAGCGGGCACTGTGCAAAATCGACCGCTTTTATCTGTTGGTGGCTATTCTTGGGCGCATAGACGCTGTTCATCCCTGGATATACGCGCGTTGCCGAGAGATCGAGGCCGACCCTGATGGTCACCTGGACATTTGGGCGCGTGAGCATTACAAATCGACACTGATTACCCTAACTGGCACGATCCAGGAGATCATCCTGAATCCCGAAAATACCATCGGGATATTCAGCCATACGAAGGGCGTGGCAAGGAAGTTCTTTATTCAAATCAAGGAAGAACTGGAACGCAACGAACGACTCAAAGACCTGTTTCCTGAGATATTCTGGCGCGACCCCAAGAAAGAGGCGCCGCGGTGGTCTGAGGAAAAAGGTATTGTGGTTCGGCGAAAGACAAACGCCAAGGAAGCGACGGTTGAGGCATGGGGACTTGTGGACGGCCAGCCTATCGGCGCGCACTTCTCGTTACGCATATACGACGACGTGGTGACGATGGAAAGCGTCAACACCCCTGACCAGATCGCCAAGACGACCGCACATTGGGAGTTAAGCGACAACTTGGGCGCCCGTCAGGCGGATGGTCAGTCAGGCCGAGCCTGGCACGCCGGCACACGTTACCACTTCGGCGACACCTACAACGCCATTCTAGAACGCAAAGCGCTCAAGCCGAGAATATACCCGGCAACCGATGATGGCACGCCGACCGGCAACCCTGTTTTGCTGACACCGAAAGCATGGGCCGAGAAGAAAAACACCCAAGGACCGGCGCAAATCGCCTGCCAAATGCTGTGCAACCCGGCGGCCGGCACCGAGGCGATGTTCGACAAGAAGCACCTGAAATTCGCCGATATTCGCCCGGCCACGATCAATGTCTATATCCTGTGTGACCCGGCCAGCTCGAAGAAGAAGGGCAGCGACCGTACAGCCATCGCGGTAATATCGGTGGACGCCGCCCGCAACAAGATTCTGATCGACGGCTATCACCACAAAATGAACCTACAGGAGCGGTGGACGGCCATGTCCGGCCTCCGCAAGCACTGGATGAGCATGCCTGGCGTGCAAGCCGTGTACGTCGGCTATGAGCGGTACGGCATGCGTTCCGACCTCGAATACTTCGAGGAAAAGATGCAGATGTCGGGCGATGGGTTCACGATCACCGAACTGGCCTGGCCGAACGAGGGGCCGGGATCAAAGTACGACCGCATCCAGCGGCTATACCCCGATTTTTCCAACGGTCGTTTTTACCTGATCGGCCAGCACGACAATGAGACCAAGAACCAGCGCAGAATGCGCGAGGCCGGCCAACCGTTCAGGATACTGAAACCAGTCAAGCGCCGGGACCACGAAGGCAATATCTACGCCTTAAACAAGGGATTCCTGGATGAATACCTGGTTTATCCGTTCAGCGTGCATGACGACCTTCTGGACGCATGCAGCCGAATCTACGACATGGACTATCAGCCGCCCGTGATTATTGACGAGCGGACCCTGGAGCCAGAAACCTACGAGGACGGTGCCTAATGGCCGACGAACAGACAGTAACGAGCAGCGAAAAACTGTGGTCCGAGGAAGTCGCTCAGGCCGACACCACTCCCGAGGATAAGACCGTGTACACATTCGGTAACAACCGGAAATTCGTTGAAAGCGATACCCCGTACACAGACTGATGCGTATGACGGACTGCCGGAACCCATCAAGGCGTCCTATACCAGAGAACAATACCTGTGGCTGTCCGACAATGAGAAAGCCACCCTCGAACAGCGTGAGACCGAACCGGAGCATAGCGAGCCGTGATTGAACTGACCGACGACCCGAACATCAACGGGAACGATTACGTTACCGCGAAGAACATGGCAGACGTGCTCAACAAGGCGTACCCGGACCATCTATGGGGCGTGACCTGCGACGGCTCAACAGGAATCGCCACGGTGCGTAATCTGCGCCTGTCTGGTCAGTGGGGGTTCATTCTGAAACTGTCCGAGATAAACACTGACCCCACGTTGAAATGCGTCAAGATGGCCGGCGGTGAACTGCTGGAGCGTTACCGCTTGTCGCGCGCCCGGTTCAAGCAGGATGAATATGAGCACCTGAACATGAACCATGCCGGCCACTTCCAGGCTGACGCATGAACGAGAATTCAGACGATACCGACGACACCAAGCAAAGCCCTTGGTTGAAACGTGCGCGCGACGCCTACACATCCAGCACGACCTATTTTGACGCGAATATCCGCAAGCAAATCGAGGCCGATCTACGCCAAGCCTCGGGACGGCACCCGGCGGGGTCGAAGTATTACTCGGACGTCTACAAGGCCAGGTCGAAACTCTATCGACCCAAGACCCGTGCCGCGATCAGGAAGAACGAGGCCATAGCCGCCGCTGCGTTTTTCTCGACCGATGATGTGGTGAACATCACCCCGCAAGACGATTCAAACAAGGTTCAGTTGGCGAGTGCCAAGGTTATGCACGAGTTGATGCAGTACCGGCTGAAGAAGTCGATACCGTGGTTTCAGGTCTGTATCGGCGCGTACCAAGACGCTCAAACCGTCGGCGTGGTGTGCTCGAAGCAGTATTGGGAATATCGCAAGAAGGAAAAGATAGACCGTCCATGTATAGACTTGCGGCCAGTTGAGAACGTGCGGATAGACCCTGGCGCCAAGTGGTACGACCCGATCAATACCAGTCCCTACGTTATCGACATGCTGCCGATGTACGTTGCCGACATCAAGCAGAAGATGGTCGAGCTTGACGAGAAAACCCAGCAACCGAAGTGGAAGCCGTACTCGGACGGGCAGATATTGTCCGCGATCAAGAACTCCTACGACTCGATACGCGCCACCCGTGAGGATAGCCGTGCGGACAGCACCGAGAACCCGACGGCGGTGACGGACTTCACAATCGCTTGGGTGCATGAAAACTACATGCGCCACAACGGCGAGGAATTCGTGTTTTACACGCTTGGCACTGAATTCCTGCTCACTGACCCCGCGCCGCTGGAGTCGGTCTATTTCCACGGACGACCCCTAGTGATGGGCGCGTGCATCATCGAAACACACAAGGTTTACCCGTCCAGCATCCCAAGGATGACGAAGGACATCGCCACCGAGATCAACGAAGTGGCGAATCAGCGTATCGACAACGTGAAGTTTGCGATGAACAAACGCTATTTCGTCAAGCGGAATCAGCAGGTGGACATTCGCAGCCTGACGCGCAACGTGCCGGCGTCTGTTACGTTGATGAACGACCCTGATAAGGACGTGAAGATTCTGGAAACCAACGATGTAACGTCCAGCTCTTATCAAGAGCAGGACCGGCTTAACCTGGATTTCGATGACATGGCCGGCAATTTCAGCCAATCCAGCGTGCAATCGAACCGCAACCTGAATGAGACGGTCGGCGGGATGAATATCCTGTCGTCGAATTCCAGCCAGATGTCGGAGTACCAGCTTCGCACGTTCAGCGAGACGTGGGTTGAGCCGGTACTGCGCCATTTAGTGAAGCTCGAACAGTATTACGAGACGGACGAGGCGATATTGACGCTGGCCGGAAACAAGGCGCAGCTGGTTCAGAAATTCGGCATTGACGCCATTACCGACGACATGCTGATGCAGGAATTCACCATAAACGTGAACGTAGGGACTGGTTCAACCGACCCTCAAAAACAGGTAGAGCGGTTCATGTTCGGCATGAACTCACTGACCACATTGCTTGGGTCGGCCGTAATGCAGAAACTTAATGCCGAAGAAGTCATTATCGAGACATTCGGCAAGCTCGGGTACAAAGACGGCAAGCGGTTCTTTAACCTTGAGGATGACCCGAAATACGCACAGCTCGAAGGGATGATCCAGGAACTACAGGCCGCACTTAACGCGAAGAATCCGCCAGAATTGGTAGCCGCCCAGGTCAAGAAGATCGAGGCCGAGATCGCCAAGATCAAGGCCGGCTCCGTCAAGGAAGGCGTCGAGAGCGCATTTGCCGCCATGCAGGCCGGGCAAGTCATCGTCACCATGCCGCAAGTCGCGCCGGTCGCAGACTCGGTTATGCAGTCGGCCGGTTATCAGCCGCCAGTGCCGGCCGGGGTAGACCCGAATTATCCGCAGCCGAGCGGTATCCCGGCGCCGCCGCTGGACGTAAATCAGAACACCAGTCCCGTATTACCGCCCGTGCCAGAGTCGGCCATGAGAGGGGTCGAAACGCCAAGGTTCGAGCAGTAATGCAGGGCTACATCCTGCAACGATTCGCCGACGCACAGCGCGTCATTGATGCAATGATGGTGGACGACATTCTGATTGCCGCCATCGAACGCGCCGCCGCAGTATGTACGCGCAGCCTTAAAGCTGGCGGGAAGATCATGCTGATCGGTAACGGTGGAAGCGCGGCAGACGCACAGCACATAGCCGCCGAGCTGGTGGGTCGGTTCGAGGCAACCGGACGATGGCCGTTATCGGCGATTGCGCTGACAACCGACACGTCGGTACTAACCTCATTGGCGAACGACTTTGACTACAAGCAGGTGTTTGGAAGGCAGATTGCCGCGATTGGTCGGTCTGGTGACGTTCTTATCGCGTATTCCACGTCCGGCAAGTCCGAGAACGTGATTGAGGCGCTGAAGGTAGCCAGTCAATGTCAGATCAAAACCATCGGAATGACCGGTTTCAGCGGGGATCATTTGCGCGAACTCTGCGACATTACGCTGACCGTGCCGTCCAATAACACCGCCAGAATACAGGAGGCCCATGCGATTCTCGGACATACCCTCTGTGGTCTCATCGAGCGTAACTACACGCAAGAAGGCGCTGTTCCTGGACCGTGACGGCGTTATCAACATCAACAACGGTTACGTCTACAAGCCGGAAGAATTCGAGTTTACTCAAGGAATTTTCGACCTTTGCCGGGATGCAATGGATTACGGGTATCTGATATTCGTGGTCACGAACCAGTCAGGTATCGGCCGCGGGTATTACACCGAGGCCGACTTTCACCGGCTGACTGACTGGATGCTGACCATGTTCAGGGACCAGGGAATTGAGATCGCCAAGGTCTATTACTGCCCTTATCACCCGGAACACGGAATCGGCCGATACAAGGTCGATTCTCCGAACCGCAAGCCCGGCCCCGGAATGTTCCTGGCCGCTGCCGAGGAATTCGGAGTAGACCTATCCGAATCAGTGTTGATCGGTGATTCCGATACGGACTTACAAGCCGGTATCGCTGCTGGAATCGGCACGAACATTCTGTGCCGACCGCCCGATAACTACAGCGCCCACCAATGAGCGACGACAACAAGCAGTTAATGGGCGAAATCAGTCTCGGTATCGAGGCCGAGGCATTCCTTGCGAGCGATGTCGGAAAACGCCTGGTTTCCAGGTCGGAAGCCGAGCGCGACGAAGCCGTGAATGAACTCAAGATCGCCGATCCAGGCAACGCCAAGCTGATACGCGATTTGCAGAATCGTATATGGCTGGCCGAGTCTGTACAGATGTGGATCGCCGAGATCATATCCTCGGGATGGAATGCCGAGAGAGTATTGCAGATGATGAATTCACCAGACTAACCCACCCACCGGAGTATTAACGACATGGCAAAAAAGACCGCTATCCCGAAAAAGGACGCGACTACCGTTACCGACAAACCCGCCAAAAAGGCGGACGGTCCAGCGGTTGCCGCGCCGACCCCGGAGAAGAACCCGCGAAACATCGAGATGGAAGCCTTGGCTGATCGTCTTGAGAAGGCGATGATCGAGGATGACCCGAACTTGGCCGAGCAGTTGGCCGAACAGACCAAGCCGGCCGAACCGGAAACCGAAAAACCCAAGGAAGAAGTTGTCGGAGAAAAGATTGATGACGCCCCGCGAATGGTGCGCGTCAAGATCGACGGCGAGGAAAAAGACCTCTCGGAAGCCGATGTAATCAAGGGCTTCCAGAAGGACGCCACCGCCAGCAAACGACTGGAGGAAGCCGCCAGGAAACAGAAAGAACTCGACGCCCGCGAGACGGCACTTACCGAACGCGAACGTCAGATAGTCGCCGCACAACAGGCGGTCAAAGATTCCCCTACACCGCCAGCACCAGAGGGTGACGCGGTTAAGGAATTCCTCACCGCTTTTTACGAGGGCGACGAGGAAAAGACAGAGCAGGCATTACGTCGCTTGACCGCGGGGCGCCCACCGGCCACCCATGAACCGGACTTGTCGAGTATCGTGCCAGCCGTCAAAGACCAAGTGAAAAAGGAGCTTGAAGCCGAAAAGGCCGTGACGGAATTTACGAAGGACTACAAGGATATTATCGACGATCCATATCTCGCCAAGGTGGCCGATGCGTTTTTCGATGCGGAAATAAAGGACGGAAAATCCTTTAGTGAAGCGTTGAAAACCGCCGGCAACAACACGCGAGACTGGATTAAGAAATATACCCCTGAGCCCGCACCGTCCGCCCGGCAAGAGCGCCTTTCCAGGAAGGAGTCAATCGACAACCTTCCAGTAACGTCCGCCGTATCGGGGGCCGTCAATAAGGACGAACCCGAAACTCCCTCGTCGATCATCGCCAAGATGCGAGAAGCGCGAGGGCTACCAGCTTAACTATTTGCAAGGAGTACAATCATGGCCCAGCAACTTTGGGTAACAAACAGCCTTGGCGGGTATATGTCCGCCAAGAACCTGTCAAAAGAGCTTCGCATGGCGGTTCAGCCGCTCATTAAATTCCGTTAACTATTAAGTCATAAAGTCTGCTATAGTTTCCTCCCGTTGATTGGGCGGAGACTATGACTTTGGCGGAATCAAAACTTTGCTATTTGCTGGAACAGCCGGAGTATCCCGAGATACCAAAGCGTAAAAATTCTCGGGTGCGGCCAATCAGCAGGGAAGTCGATCTAGCGTGGCTTGCGGGGATCATAGATGGAGAAGGAAACCTGCACGCGCTTGTACAAGAGAAAAAAAGCGGAACGGATAGGTGGAAGTATCTTTGTCCAAAGATACGGATCACCAACACAGACGTTCGCATGATCCATAAGGTCTCTGAAATATACGTTAGGGAAGGTCTTGTATTCTTCTATGCGCTCAATCGCGTATCGAGGTATCAGAACAAGAAACCGACGTGGAGAGATCAACTGGAAATCACGGTTGGCAGTCAAGCCGGAGTGGTGAAACTGCTTAAATTGGTCATGCCATATTTGGTAAACAAATCCAGATATGCAGAAATAATGCTCGAAACTATTGAGTGGGTCATGTCCCAACCGGGGCGCGGCCGAATGTCTAAGAAAGAACCGAACTACGCGGAGTCACCGCAATTCTCGGTTTTTATCGAAAAACTCAAAACAGAACGAGCTAATCTCATCGACCCCTCAACGACTACACGCAGAGCAGGAACTATCCTGATGATATAGTCTGACCTGCATAGCGATATGCAGAGGTGGCAGAAATGACCACCCGCCAATAATGAGGCCATTAGTGGCCTTTTTTATTGGTCAACTAAGTAACAGATTGCAATTTGCGGACATTAAAGACGCGGCGATGCAGGGCAAGTCCAAGGGTGAAATCTTCCACTGGAACGTGTATTCGGACGTGGCGACTCAGGGCACTACCCTGGTCGAAACCACGACCATGCCCGAGACGAACTTCACCATCAGCCAGGGAACGATGACCATCACCGAGGCCGGTAAATCAATTGCCGCTTCGTTTTTTAACGGCCTTAAAGCCGTAGTTATGGGTTTTGCCGTGGCACGGTTTGCATAGGGTAATTAGGTTGTTTGGGTCTTTCACGAATTCTGGAGCTTCGCACACCGCAATGATGTGGTGAACGTCAAGCCGGATACATGATCCGCGGTCTTTGTGATTGCGGTCACCGCAGGTTTGACAGGTCCAGTTATCACGACGATGTATAGCTTTCCGCAATTCCTGCCACTCGGCAGTATCGCGGAATCCGCCGTGACCACCTTTCCAGTTTCCATGCGCTGGACCTGATGCAGTCCCGTTCGGATAGGCAGTTTTTTTCTTGCCTGTATTCCAAGCAATCTGTCCTTGTTTTGCAAGCAGCCACTTTTTACGAACTTCAAAGTCGGAGGCAAGTAGTTGATTGACGTGTGACCAGTCGTTGTATGGCTGGTGACCGGGTTGAAAGCCCATTCGAGTAATGGAGGGATGATCTGATTTTGTCAGCCCTTTATTCCAAGATGGCCCGTCACCAGTTTGCGTTTTCTTGGTGTTGGGGTGATGGCCGCGTTTGTATTCGGGTACGCGCAGACCGCCACCGTCAGCCTTGTTGCGATACACGGGGAAAGCGAGAAAGATTTCGCCGCACCCGCATCCGCAGGTAACGGACACACGTTGCTTTTGAAGTTTGCTAATTCCCATAATTCGCTGTTTCCGGTAAAGATTCATTATACACCGGAAACGTGGAAACGAATGAAAATTGGGTTAATTGCTGGAACCTCCTTAGAGCCTCACTCCCCAAAGTGGAACAGTAGTGAGGATTGGACAATCAGCAGCCAAGCCGCGTATGTAAGCCGAAAGGCCCAGGGACGCGGAAGGTTCAACGACTAGACGGTGAGGAAACGATACTCCGTCCACGAATGCCCGACCCGAAAGGGAAGATATAGTCTGAGCCTGCGCGAAATCGCAGGAAGCGCGGATAAAGAGCCGCGCGATAACAATCTGAATTCGGTCCCGTATACCGGCAAGCTGGATGACCTGTCCGAGCAGCCGGTGAAGGAGATCATCAACAAGGTTCTCAAGAACGACGCGAAAAAGGCGTTCGATACGCTGGCCGAGGCACAGTTCAACGCCACCAAGCTGCGTTACGTCGCCACTACCGCCACCGACGCCGGCACGTTGTATATCAACGGATCGGCCACTGGCACCAACAGCGTTGCTCTTGGCAAGAACCATGTGAAGCTCATCGTGGACGCGATGAAAGAGCGCAATATCCCGCCGTACATGCAGGATGACTACTTTGCGCTCGCTCATCCGACCACGTTCCGCACGCTCAAGAATGATCTGGAATCCATCCATCAGTATGTGGACAAGGGCTTCCAGATGATTATGAACGGCGAGATCGGCCGGTATGAGGGCGTGCGTTTCATCGAGCAGACCAACATCGCCAAATCGGGCTTCACCAACGCCAAGTCGAACTGGGCGTATTTCTTCGGTGACGATACCGTGGCCGAGGCGATTGCGGTTCCCGAGGAAATCCGCGGCAAGCTCCCGGGCGATTACGGTCGCAGCCGAGGGATTGCCTGGTACTACCTGGGTGGCTTCGGAATCGTTCACACCCAGGCCGCGCAGACGCGCATCGTCAAGTGGGATAGCCAGGCGTAATAGCCCGGTCATTCCGTAAAGGGCGGCTTCGGCCGCCCTTCCTATTTCACGAAGGAGTAAACGAAGATGTCATACGACAGTCCGAATCCCAATGTACGACGCGAGTATTTCGCCACCACTGTGGCCGGAGCCACGACCGAAGGCGCGAAGTTTCGCAGCTTCCAGAAGTTCATCCTCAAGAAAGCCCACGCCGCCGTCGTCACGGCCGGCACGGCGACCGCGCACGGCTATGACGTGTACAGCGGCACAACCTCGATCGGAACGATCGCGTTGAGCACGTCTGCGGCCGGTGTAACCGCCAGCTCTGGCGCACTGAACGCGGAAGTCGCCTCGCTCGCGCAGATCAGCGTCAAGTCGCTGGCCGACGCGACGGGCGTTGCTCATATCCTCTATGAGTACGAGGTCCGCCACGACGCCGTTCAGTCATAAAGTTCATCTGGGGGCTGAATAAGCCCCCATTTTTTCAGGAGAACGACATGAAGGACATGAAAGAATCCGATGTCGGTATTGCTGGCGGAACGGCCGGGAGCGTCAGCGGCTTTACCAAGGCCGACCTGAAGCGCGGCTATTCCGAGGACAAGCCGAAAGACGACTGGATGACTCCAGCCGAACCGATGCCGCAAGGCGGGTTTGCCGGCCGCCCGAATGGCTGGGAGCGTTGATTGACATTCGGTCAATGGATGTGCGAGTACCATTCTACCGTATGTCGATTCTGGAGCACCGAGCGCGTCGGCAATCCCGCCTCTAATGGCGAGATCAGGAGATGGATGCTGAACGGTGCCCTGATTGTCAATGGTGAAAGGGTGTCGTGGGACGAACCAATGGATTTCCCGGTCTTTTCAATGGTGCTGTTTCCGAACAGCACGAATCGCAGGCTGACTCTAATTTAAGGAGGTAACATGATTGACCAAAAACGACCCGATGGCACGGCACACGGTAACGATTTGACGGACGCTGGAAACCGTACTGGCGTCACCGACACCTACGGCACCAATCTCAACAAAGGGTACAACCCAGGCGGCTCCATCGCCTCAGACACCATGAGCGACCCCGCCGACGAGTGCTACAACAAAAAACCGACGAAGTGATCCCGTCGTTCAGTAAAGCCCGCCTATTGGTGGTGGGCGACGTAATGCTTGACCGTTACTGGTCTGGCGCTGTTACACGCATTTCACCAGAAGCGCCGGTTCCGGTGGTTCAGGTCGGGAATGTCGAGGATCGGCCTGGGGGGGCCGCGAACGTGGCGATGAACGCCGCCATGCTCGGGGCCGATGTGTCCCTGCTCGGCGTGACGGGTGACGACGAGGAATCACACGATCTGGCGCGCACCCTAAACGGCCGGGTTCAATATGTGTTCGAGCGCATCCAAGGCGCCAGGACAACCACTAAGCTCCGAGTATTGAACCATCGCCAACAAATGATGCGGCTTGATTTCGAGGCAGGGCTAACAGGCGGTTCTGACAGCATTGACCGTTGTTTCACTGGCCTATTGGACGATGCGGAAGTGGTTGTGTTGTCGGACTACGGTAAAGGCGCTCTGAACAACATTGGTTCGCTGATAGACGCGGCCAGACTCAGATGTAAAGAGGTCCTGGTAGACCCGAAAGGACGAGATTTTGACAAGTACGCAGGGGCCACTGTTCTGACTCCTAACCTTCAAGAATTCGAGGCCATTGTCGGCAAGTGCAGAAATGACGATGACCTAGTGGCCCGCGCAGAGTCGCTTCTATACGAGTTGAGTATCAACGCTCTGCTTATCACCAGAGGCGAGCATGGCATGACGCTGGTGCGAGTACACGACGATGGGGTCGTTCACGTTCACATTCCGTCAGACGCCAAAGAAGTGTTCGATGTAACCGGCGCCGGAGATACTGTGATCGCTGTGCTCGGGGCAGCATTGGCGGCCGGTATGACAATCGAGCAAGCCGCGCGTCTTTCCAACCGTGCCGCCGGTATCGTGGTCGGCAAGGTGGGTACATCCTACGTCACAATGGAAGAATTGACCGGCGAGAAAAGCAAGATCATGGACGCCAAACGTCTCATGCAATCATTGGACAGCGTGCGCGGTTCCCGTCTGGTAATGACGAACGGCTGCTTCGATCTACTGCACGCCGGGCATATCGAATACCTGGAAAAAGCCAAGAAACTCGGCGACTGTCTGATCGTGGCGATCAATGATGATGCCAGTGTCCGCAGACTCAAGGGAGAGCGGAGGCCGTTGAATTGCTTGGCCGACCGTATGCGCGTGCTGGCGGCCCTTGAATGCGTCGATTACGTCGTGCCGTTCTCAGAGGACACACCGGAAAGACTGATCCAGATGGTCTCTCCCGACGTGCTCGTTAAGGGCGGAGACTACAAGAACAAGGCCATCGTCGGCCGTGAATTCATCGAGCGAATCGGCGGTAAAGTCGTGGTGTTGCCGCACACAGGCCAATCAACAACGGATATTGTGAACCGTGTGGCGCATTGACGACCCGCAGGGGAACGAGGCCGCAAAGATCAAGTACGAGATCGTGCCGTATACCCGTGGTCGTGGCCTGGACTTGGGGTGCGGACCAAGCAAGGCATACGCTCACTTCATCGGTGTCGATAATCTGACCGATACCCGGTTGTTCGGTACTCGGATGCAGCCGGACATAGTGACGCCGGACTGCTCGGATTTGTCCATATTCGCCAATGAGTCGATGGATTTCGTGTTTTCCTCGCATCTGCTCGAACACATCGCCGACTACAAAACGGCCATGGCGGAATGGATGAGGGTAATCAAGATCGGCGGTCATCTGGTGATGTACCTTCCAGATGAGGACGAATACCCGAAGGTCGGTGAGAATGGCGCCAACCCGGACCACAAGTGGAACGTGAATTATGACCGCGTGATCGCGGCCATGCCGGACGGATTCAACCTTATCAGGTTCGAGAAGCGAAACGGCGGAAACGAGTACAGCCTGTTTTTCGTGTTCGAGAAGCGCGCAGACGGACGTTTCGAGGACTGGAGAAAACCGAAACGCACTAAAACCGCGTGTGTTTGCAGGTTCGGCGGGTTCGGTGACATGATTCAGACGAGCGCCTTGCTGCCTAGCCTGAAACGCCAGGGGTATCATGTCACCGTAATGACTACTCCTAGAGGACAAGACATTATCCGGCATGACCCGCATGTAGATGGTTGGTTGATACAGGACGAAAATCAAGTTCCTAATCCCGAATTAGGCGAATACTGGAAGGCACAGGCTAAGCATTACGACAAGTTCATCAATCTCTCAGAATCAGTCGAGGGCACGTTTCTGGCGATGCCCGGACGTATATCACACCAATGGCCGAACGAGGTCCGCCACAAGCGATTGAACAAGAATTACATGGAGTTCATGTTCGAGCTGGCCGGGCTTCCGTTAAACCCAGAGCCGAAGTTCTACCCGACCGAAGAAGAAGTAGCCGACGCCAAAGACTTCATTTATGAGTGTTCTATTCATGCCGGAATAGAGCAGCCATACATGGTGATGTGGGCGCTGGCCGGTTCGAGCGTGCATAAAATGTACCCTCACCAAGACAATGTGATCGCCAGAATCCTTATGGATATGCCGAACTCCATTGTTGTGATGGTCGGTGAAATGGCCTGCAAGATTCTGGAGCAGGGATGGGAAAACGACCCTCGCGTCATCCGGGTATCTGGAGACTTGACCATACGGCAGACATTGGCGCTGGCGCAGCGCATGAATTGCGTGGTCGGCCCTGAGACTGGCGTGCTGAATTCCGTCAGTTACGAGCCGGACGTATCGAAGGTCATCATGCTCTCGCATTCCTCGCATGAGAATTTGACAAGGGACTGGCCGAATACGACCGCCATCAGCGCACCGCCGGACGATAGCGTGCCGATTTGCGGGAACCGTCCATGCCATCGTTTGCACTATGGGCGTGATTGGTGCCCGGAAGATCACGAAACAGGCGCGTCTATGTGCGCCGCCAGTATTTCACCTTACACCGTTTTTAATGCCATAGAGGCGCATTATGACCCTTATCGAACTCAAGGACTTATTCAGACGGGAAGTGGACGATCTGGACGCGCCTGCGCTGTGGTCCGATGAGGAAATCTACGAATTCGCCAATGACGCGCAAAACGAGGCCTGCCGACGCGCGAGACTATTGATTGACAGTAGCACCGCCGCTATTTGCCAAATAACGGTTGCCGCCTCCGCATCAACGGCAACGCTCGACGCTCGCATTATCTCTGTCAAAAGGGCGCGCATTACCGGGAAGAATACGCCGCTGGATAGGGCGAGTTGGCGCGATCTCGACGAATCCTATCCGGGATGGGAATCGCATACCGGAACCGTCAGTCATTTCGTGAGCGATTGGGAAACCGGAAAACTCCGGCTGTACCGGATACCGACGGTCGAGACAGTGCTGAATCTGACCGTGGCACGACTGCCGCTGGTCGATATGACGCCGACCACTAGCCCGGAGATCAACGTCCGGTATCACCGTTCGCTGGTTTTCTGGATGAAGTATCGCGGATACATGAAGCAGGACGCCGAAACTCTCAACCTTGAGAAAGCCAAGGCCAATCTCGAATTGTTCGAGCAGGAATTCGGCCGGAAAAGCGCCGCCATTGACGAGGAATGGATTGAACGTCAGCAGCAGACGGACGTGTACGACGGTACTTATTGATGGCGATGGTCATTGATCTGCGCGCCGAGGACACGATAAAGATCGTCACCAACGGATGCGTTGAGATCACGCTTGACGGGAAGCACGGCAAACGCGCCAGGCTCATCCTTGAAGGTGAACCGAAGCCGCAAGTTTCGGTACTGCGCGACTTGTCAGGGAAGGATAAGGACCAATGAAACCGATCACTGTCACAAAGTTCAAGGGTCTGCGAAACATCGACGACCTTGAGCGGTTCGACGCTGGCGACCTTGGCGAAGCAATTAACATCGACCTGACCGACACCGGGAAACTGGTAATGCGTTCAGGATACGAGAGCAAGGTATCGGCTACCGCGCCGCATTCGCTCTGGGGAATTGGATCGACGTGCCTTTTCATCGAGTCCGGCGCACTTAAACTGGTCAACCCGGATTACACGACCAAGACGCTGCGTACTGGCCTTGCCAGCCACCGGATGATTTATGCCGAGATCAATGGCCGGGTGTATTACGGAAACGGTGTACAAACCGGGGCGATTGATAACGGTCAGTCCCGTTCCTGGGGATTCGATGTGCCCGTTCAGCCATCCGCCGCCGTCACGGTAGGGCTCCTGCCTCCCGGCACCTACCAATACGCCTTGACGTTTATCCGCCAAGACGGCCAGGAGTCCGGTACCGGCAAAGCCGGGGCGATTGAACTGACGGGTACTAGCGGGATCGCCTTCAGCAACATCGCCAGCCATGCCGAGGCCATAACGAAACGTCTGTACGTCTCGACGGCCAACGGCGAGGAACTGTATCACGCGCTGACGCTGACTGCCTCCGACACCACGGCCAGCCACCAGTCGAATGAATCGCTCGGGATGCGCTGCACAACGCAATTCTGTTACCCGCCGCCGGCCGGGAATATCGTGTTCTGGTACAACGGCCGCATGTATGTGGCGAGCGGCAACACGCTCTACCCATCAAAGCCGTATCAGTACGAACTGTTCGAGTTGGACAAAACCTATCTGCCATTCGATTCGCGCATCACGATTTGCGCGCCAGTGGATGACGGTATCTGGATCGGGACCGACACACAGACAATCTTCTTGGCTGGCCCTGGACCCGAATCGTTCCAGTTGATCCTAAAAGCCAATTATGGAGCCATCCCTGGAACACTGGACTACGGTTCCGGGGAATACCTAGCAGACGGCACGCAGGGAATGATCGCGTACTGGTCCTCGCCGACTAGCATTTGTGCCGGCGGGAATTCTGGTGCATTTAGTAATCTGACCGAGAAACGCTATCGGTTTGACGGCACCGCCCTGGCGGGCGCCGGGCACGTTCGTCAATACAACGGGATGAACCAATATCTGCTGACCGTGCAGTCGTAGCAGTCGTAATTCGCGCAATAGGCGCACACCTTACCTTCGCGCATTAGGCGCTCACTTTTCAGGAGCATCCTAATGGCCCTTCGCCTTTCCACCGCACTCCGTAACTTCCTTCTCGCGCACGGTCCTTGCAAACTCGCTTTGCAGAACGGCGTGCTGAAAATCTACTCCGGCACCCAGCCGACCACCGCCGATGACGCCGTGGCCGGAACGCTGCTTGTCACTATCTCGAAAGCATCCGGTTCCGTCACCCGTGAAGTCCTGGCGACCGGCACGGTCACTCTGACCGGCGGCGCGTCTGGCTCGGTCGATACCGTCACGGTCGATGGCATCAACGTCATTCCGCAGGGCGCCGTGGCGTTCAATACGTCGCTCACGCAGACTGCTACCGACCTGGCTGCGGCTATTAACAAGGGGCTTTCCTCGCCGGAATACACGGCCTCCAGTTCCGGAGCGGTCGTTACCATCAAGGCTTTGCCAGGTACGGGAACGGGCGCAAACGGCTTTGTTGTGACCGCCACCCTGACCACGATCACCGCGAGCTATGGAAACATGGCCTCCGGTGTTGCGGCTGTGAATGGGCTGAGCTTCGAGACTGCCGCCAGTGGGGCGCTCGCCAAGAACTCCGCTGAAACGTGGTCTGGATCGGCCGCCGCTACTGGTACGGCGGGCTGGTTCCGGTTCGGGGGTTCCGTCACCGACCCCGGTACGACCGATTCCGCTGCGACGTACATTCGACTGGACGGCTCGGTTGCAACAAGCGGCGCGAACCTGAACATGAGCAGCACGTCGATTACCGCCGCCGCGACTCAGACGCTTTCGGCCTTCTCGATCACCCAGCCGGCGCAGTAAACAGGGAGTAAACGGTGAAGTTCCTTACCGACACCTTCACCGACGCCGACGAAACGCTCCTAGAGAATCACGCGGGAGAATTCGGCGACTGGTACATACACCCGGAGATTACGGGCGACTATGGCCTGGCGATTGTCGGGAATGCGCTTGGATTGCCGCCGGATACATCGCCGACCTCGGCGACTGTCTCCAGTTTCTATTACGGCGGCGATCCGACCGGCGCGGAATACGACGTATACGGCTCATTCATCGTCCCATCCGGGACGCTGGACGGCGCCGGTATTGTCTTGGCCGGTCGTGTCGATTTCGCGGATGCTACATGGTATGCGATTGAATTGACGGTTGCCACGACGGGGTTTGCGTCCATCACGCTGTACAAGAATATCGCCGGCACAAGAACTGATCTAGGCACATATTCTGATGCTTATTTCATTGGCGGTGATGGCCATACGCTGCTTTTGCGGCTATGGAACAAAAACAAATCGGTCTACCTAGATGGAACGGAAGTCATCCGCTCAACCGACAACGCCATCACCGATACTGGTCAGGTCGGCGTTCAAGGACTCGGTTCAGTCCTGCCATTGGCCGAAATCTACGCCGACTGGTACGAGAATGCCGCGCTAAATGACACCTTCACGGATACCGATGGCGTGCTGTTGGAGAATCACCTAGCCGATAGCGGGCATACCTGGGACGCCCTTGGCATGTCGGTCAAGACGAACGCCGCAATAGGTTATGACGGATATGCCTATTCGTCCTGGATTCCGCCCGGCCCCGAATACGATGTGAATGCGGTCGTGATTCCGCTGCTCGGTGGGTCGGTTGACGAAAAAGTATCGGTGACGGCACGAGATTTAGGGGTAATGTACTACGAGATGGAAATCGTCACGGGCGTTACCGAGTGTCCGGTGTACGTTCCGCCGCCGGAAGAACCGCCGGAGTGTCCGGCACCGCCAGCGCCTACGCCGCCTCCAGCTCAGCCTCCGCCGCCACCGGAGGAACCGCCTCCAGTTCCGCCACCGCCTGCTACAGAGTACCCGATCTTCATAGGATATGAATATCGCTCGCAATTAGGCAGGTTGTACTACTGCGAAAAGTGGGAAGAATATCCTGGTGGCGTCTATTCATACAGAAATTGCATACCAGCACCGGTCATACCAGCACCGGTAAGATAAATGTCATCCCTTAATACCTTAACCGTCAACCTCTACCGAGTCGTTGACGGCGTAAAGACGCTGCTCGGAACGTATGCCATTCCGTCGATCATTATCGGCGCGGCGCATACCTACACCCTGCAAGTCAGGAACAATACCAAGAAGGTATTGGTCGATGGCGTTGTCCAGATCACCAGCCCGGATAATTACATCACCGACGCTGGATCAGTGGCGGTCCTTGCCACGACCTCGGATAGCAACGGGGTTCCAAGCAGCATAAGTCTGGATCGGATTTACACCGATCCTCTGGTTTACGCGACGGCCGATTCGATCACCCTGCCGATGTTGCAGGTAGTCACGTCCGGGAACGATGGCCTGTCTATCCCGCTGTGGGAACTGACGGCGGAAACGGAAGGCACGTTCGCCTCGATCCCGCTTATCACGCTGGATGCAGGAACGAACGACGCAATACTGACGCTGCCGATGTTCGGCTCGTCGGTTGGCGGGCAAAATGCCGCTGATGTTACTCTGCCGTCTTGGACGGCGGAAGGTTCAAGTAGCTCGGACTACGCCTGGCTCAACCTGCCGTCGCTGATCGTTTCCGGCGATATTGGCAACGACCTCACGGCCGATCTAAGCCTGCCGCTGATCGGTTTCGATGCTTCCGGTATAACTGGTTTCGCGTTCACATCGGCCCTCACGCTGCCGATGTTGACGGTTTCTGTCTACGGTCAAGACACGGTAGACGCCAGTATCCCGCTGTGGACGACCGACGCCGATCTGCTGGCCGGCGAGATCGGGGACGCAGACAATACGCTGCCGTCCCTGGACGCTGCCGCGACCCATTACGAAACGGCGATCTACACCAGCGACGTTTCATTGCCGATTCTCACGTCAGACGCCTATGTCGTCACCGGCTCGTACAACACCGCCGCGCTGACCCTCTCGGCATGGCTCCTGGCGGCCGATGGGGTCACTGGCACGGTTTCGACCGGCGAAGTCTCTGTTCCAATCCTGACGCTGGATGCGTCCGGCTATCCGCAGTACGTCGGCACGGTCAATATCGAATTGCCGATGTTGGTACTGGAGTCGGCGGTCTATGTAGCCGCGGCCGGGGCGTACAAGACTTTCGCCATCAACACCCGGACATTCGGGCTAACCAAGTACCAGGGATTGAGCATCAACAGTTTTGCTAAGTTCAACGGAGTCACCCTGGCGGCGACCCCGACCGGGATTGTGGCGCTGACCGGGAACATCGACGGCACGGCCATTATCGACGCTTCCGCCAAGCTCGCGCGCATGGACTTCAAGTCCGAACAGTTGAAGCGCGTCAAGGATGTGTTCGTGTCCTACCGCAGCGACAGCGCGATGGTCCTGACGGTGGACCTGGAAGGCGACACGCAATACCAGTACACCATTGAGCCGCGTGGCACGACCGGCTTGCGTAATTCACGCGCCAAGCTCGGACGCAAGCTCAAGTCGAAGTATTGGCAGCTCGGTTTGAAGAACGTGGACGGCGCCGACTTCGACGTGGATTCAATGGCGTTCGAGCCGCAAGTCCTGGAGCGCAAGTTGGGATGATCCGGCCGACCCGGTTGAATATCGCCGTTGGCGGGGAACATCTATTGCCGGTGGCGAAACACGCCCTGCTCATGCTCCGCACGCAGATGGAACGATTGAAGGTTCCGACGCTATCACGGATATTGGACGTGGGCGATGGACGGATTGAGATTGTCGCCAATGCTTTCGGGATTGATGCAATTAACATCTCCTACAAAGATGCCCTCCCGTCTGGATTTATTACTTGGCCGGCGAGCGACGAAGCCCCGGCTGGATGGGGTAAGCCATTCTCAAACGATGATGGTGAACGCATCAACCCGCCACTTGGGACGGTATTAGATAACCCCTCGTCGCCAAGCGATAAGAGAAATGTCTTGATTCGCCATAAATACGACAATTCCGAATTGTTGTATAGCATGAAACGCAGGCTCGGTGATGTAGAGGCGGGGCTGGAATCTTGGATTTCCAAGGATGGGAAAATCGTCCTTTCCTGTGACGGAACAACCGTATTCAGGAAAGGCGAGGTTATTGCAAAGATAGGCACTTATTCATCGGACTTGCCGGAATTGTCGGCTTATGAAAATCGCATACTGACTTTTGGCGTATATACAGACGAGAAGAAATATCTATGGGTTATTGTGTCATCCGTGGACACAAGCGGACAAACGAAACTCTTATCGTGCCGAACTAAACTTACCAAGAAGATAGGTAAAGTGACACGTTTTGATGGGAAAATGGATTTCACGGAATGGGTGATAATTAACGAATATCCTATGAACGAGGTATATTTTCTCGGGTATCTATATCCCGTAAAATTCCGTAATGCCAAATGTAACGCTTCCGGGTCAGAGGCGGCGATAGCCTATCAAAGCAGTCGCGGTCCAGGGCCGGACTACTCATATATCCCATACGGGTATCTACTGATTAGCAGGGGATCGCCTAATCTCGACAGACATGACGTTACCGGAAGGATTGGATTCGAGCAGACCAAGAATATCGACGGAAGTACATCGTACAAGAACTATACGGAATCCGTTACAGCGGAAAGCGGCGGCGGTGAATTCGTTTACGACATAGGGTATAGGGGCGATGATCTCGTAAAGGCGACTCTCTATCTGGATCGTCATTCGTTTTCCACAAGCTCGAATTATCGGTCGGAACCGTATCATAAAAGCGCAAGGCTAGATCATGCCCAAACGATACGATTCTCGTGTGGTGATTTGTCATTTGTTTATTATAAATTGGACTTATCGTGCGAGACAGATATTGTCTTCGGTCGGTATTATTCAAGGTTCAGCAGAAGAACAGAGCAGCGCGAAATCATTTATTACAATCCATCCGATAATTTCGGAGTCATAGTAGAACGAATAACAGACCAAGTGGCAACCGCCTCGGGTGAAGAACCGAACGGAACAACCATAGATTATTCTTATCCAACGAAGAATTCTGTTCGATACCTGGTCGTGTCGGACGACGGAGAAGAAGAAATATTCGACGTGGAAATGTACTCCGGGCTTCCGCCTATCGTGGAAGGCTCCACGGCCAGGCAATACTACAAGGATTCGCTTCCTCGCTGGCTGGATCGAGTTGACCCGGATACTTATGGGTTAGTGTCATATTTTTCGATAAATCTGCACGAAGCGACGGAAGCGCATCTGCGATGGCTTGTCTACATATATGGAGCTGGTAATTACGACCCAGTGTTTAGGAATGGGAATATCCATAGAAATGAACAATATCCCGGACTAAATACGGAGACAGTAAGTTCAACCCTTCCGCTGGATGTCGTCACTGGAGACCCCTATTCCGGCGAAGCGAACGTATCTTGGTCATATCGAGGTCTACTGCAAGAGGTTAGGGTTCTATATCCGCCGAACAGCGGTTTTACCACACAGCCAGACCCAAACAGGCCGAACTACGCGGTTTGCAGAGATAAAGGAAAGAGCATCGTGTTCTACAGCATTCCTTTGTATGTCGGTTACTCGGTGGAAGATTACGAGTCGAATTACTCCGTTTTGGAGATACGAGTTAGGAGCTTCGATGGGTCGTCCGTCTTGGATGACGATATAAAGGTGTTCAATCATTTAACAGGTTCCGATCCAGTCGAATTGACCGAGATCGTCGGTGATCGACCGCGGTTCAACGATATAGAGATTATCTAAATGGCCGAAGTCTCAGACATCATCGCCCAGGCGCAAGCGTTTGCCACCACTATGACCGGGCAGGCGCAGACGTTCATGGATACGATAAAAGACTTGTCTACCCAAGAATTTGAGGTAGACGCGCCGGAGCCGATTGATCTGCCGTTCGCGGCGCAGACGCAAGACGCCTTAGCGCAAATTCTGTCCGGGCGGCCTTCACAGCCCACCAGGACTACCCTATCGGCGAATATCCCCGACGCGCCGGCAACGAGCGTCGATGGCGTCGATCTTCCGCCGATACCGCAATTCACTAAATCCGCCCCCGGTATCAGCATCGGGACCGCGCCCAGCCCTTCTATCCCCGCTATCCCCGCCGTCCCTACGTTCAACTCGCCGACCATCCCGGACGCCCCGAGCGACGTTATTCCGTCGGCCCCGACTATCACCGGCATATCGTTCCCGGAAGCACCGAACATCGTGCTGCCGCAGTACACCGCCACCGCTCCGATCGACACTCTCCTGGAGCCGACCAACACCTTCGCGTTCTACGAACAGGCGTATGCCTCCGCCCTGTTGGACAAACTCAAGGCCAAACTCCTTGCGGACATGACCAACGGCGGTTACGGCATCGAGCCGGCCGACGAAGAAGCATTATGGTTTCGGTTGCGCGAGCGCGAGGACTTGAGCACCCAGGCGCAAGTCGATGAAATCGCCCGGCAGTACGCCGCCACTGGCTTCCCGCTGCCTCCAGGTGCCATGCAAGCCGCGTTCGCACGCGCCAACCAGGACCGCCAGAGCAAGCTAAGCTCCGCGTCCCGCGAGATCGCCCTTAAACGCGGCGACTTGTACGTCGAGAATCGCCGGTTCGCCATGCAGCAATCGGCGGGGCTCGAACAAGTCTTGCTCGGTTATCACGGCTCGGTACAAGAGCGCGCATTGAACGTCGCCAGGATCACGGCGGAAGTCGCCATCTCGTTCTTCGATCTGAAAGTGCGGGTATTCAACACCCGTATGCAGGCGTATCAGATAGAGGCCCAAGTATTCGAGTCCAAGATCAGGGCGGCGCTGGCCGTGGTCGAGATTTACAAGGCGCAGATCGCCGCCAAGGGTCTTGAACTGGAAGCCCAGAAGATCGCGATGGAAGCGTATCGCACGCAGATACTCGGTATTCAAGCCGTGGTCGATGTGTACAAGACTCGGATGGAAGCCGCCAAGGTCTACGCCGACATCGAGCGCACCCGGATGGAGGCGTTTCGTTCGCAGATCGACGCGCATGTGGCGAACATTCAGGGCAAGAAATTGGAAGTCGATATTTACGAAGCCAAGATCAGGGGCGAAGTCGCCAAGGTCCAGGGTTTCGAGTCCGAGGTCCGGGCGTTCGCCGAACGGGTACGCGCGGCCGAGAGCGAGTCCAATATCCGCATCGGCAATCTCCGCGCTCAGGTGGATACCGAACGGCTGAAACTAGACGGCTACAACGCCAAGCTGAACGGCTACAAGATTCAGGGCGAAGTGTTGAGCACCAACGTCCGGGCCGAGGCCGATATGTACCGCGCCGACATTGGTTTGATGGAAGGCATAGCCAGGGCAACCGGAGAGGCGTTCCGCGTGCAGCTTGAAGAATCTAGGATGATGATTGCCGAATTGATACAGACATTTTCCGCAAACATCGCTAATGCTAGATTGAAACTTGATGGCGAATTATCCGTGGCGAAGGTTCGCTTGGCGGCTTCTGAGGTTGGGGTTAATTACTACTCGTCCGCTGTCGCTGGAGCGATGAGTTCCATGAACGGATTGGCCGCCCAGGTCGAAACTACCGAAAAATAATAACGCTTGTGTCTAAAAGCGGAAACGACCTTCAATGGATTCATCGTATTCATCGGATGAATCTGCTTCCGGTTTCAGGATCGGCGCATGTGGGATTACTATGATTGGTTCTGGCGGAAATTCGACGGACGACACAAAATCTTCCTCGAACACAGAGGGAGAATAAGGAACAATATAGCCATTGTCGTAGGTAGCTATCCAATAGCCTGGGTCAATGAATGCTATACCGTCCCGCGTGGTTAATTTACCCCTGCGTTTATCGCCATCCATGAACTCCTCAACTGCCGGGTGATCCCCGGCTTTGAACCACTGAACGGCATCGACATATACGGGGGGCTCAGGTCTTTGCAAGAATATCATCGGCGTTTTCTCCTGGTCGGGGTGTTGAGCAAAGTTGTGTATGGGATTCCTCTCCCTTGGTTTATGTAACCTTCAATAGCTCGCCGCACTAATTCAGAAACAGACAGGCCGGTCTTTTTCGACATTGAACGCAATGCCGAAAGCGACGGGTCAGGAATAAATATATTGGTGCGTTTCATATACGCACATCATACACACATTAAGCGGTAAAACGCAACGAGAAATAACGAGGACTGAAACATGCCTAGAGATTACTACGAATCTCCGCTAACTAACGTGGGTGGATCGCTCCGTCTACCGAAACTGCCTAAGCGGCAAACCACGACTACCAATCTTGGCGATTTCACCGAAAACCGTGATCCGTTTAACCCCGATCTTGGGGAGATTGACGTTGCGTCTACCGATAACAATGTTCAGCGCCCATCCGCTATCGCGGCGAACGTAAACGGATCGGTTCCTGTCCAGCCTACGGCTCCTGTGCGAGCGCCCGTTCAGAATATAGCCGCTCGGCCGAATCTCCCGAATGCCGTCGGGGAGAGCGTGCCCGATACGTCGGGGATGGTTTCCCGTATGCGCGGCGACGATCAATTCAGGGACAAGGGTTACTACTTGCCGGAACAAGGCCGTAGCGGCCCGTTGCCGCGTGGCGTTCAGATGGGCATATCGGATACCGGCACGACCGAATACTCAGACGGTACGCCGTCCGGCAAATATCTTCCTCAGACGCCGAAGTATGAAGTCGGCTCGATTGGCGGTTTCATCGGGGCGCTCGGGAAGGAAGCCATGAACAGAAATGCTCCGAAGCTCGCCCTGCAACAGCAGGCTGTCAAGAAGGGTGCCACTCTGGAAAAAATGCTGTCCGATCTGACTGCCAACCCAACTAACGTACAATTACGCGATGCCTATTTAGCGGCCACCGGCCACACGCCTCAGAAGGATTCGGTTATCACCATCGCCGAGGAACCGATTGACGCCGCCCGCCCGGAACTGGGAATGCGTAAGACCCCGTACATCTACACGCCGAGCACGAAGGAAGTCTATCGCCTGGAGGACTTGGCGGCTGCGACCAATAAACCGGCTGCTCAGAATACCGGCGCATCGCCAATATCGGTCGGCACAAAGACCACTCACCCGGATGGTGTTTATGCCGGGCCAGACGGTAGACAGGTAACAATCAAAGGCGGTCAGGTGGTGGGGGTCAAGTAGTGGCGCTGAATCTCCCACCGCTGGATATGTCGAAGTTCGGCGTTGAGCCGAAGCCGACTGCCTTGCCGTCGCTGGATATGACGCACTTCGCGCCTCAGTCGAGTACACAGCCGCAAGCTAGGCCAGTGAACGCAGAAACAACGCCGCCACAATCCTCATCGTTGTTGCGTCGTCTTGGTGGCGACGTTGGGATTTCCGCCCTAAAAGGGGTGATAGGATTACCAGAGGCAGTTGTCGGTTTGGCCGACATACCGACGCTTGGCTACGCCGGCAAATTAGCCGAATCTGCTGGGTTCCGTCCCAAAGAAGCCAGGGCCATTCTTGACGAATATCTGTCACCTGAACAGATCGCCGCCAACAAGGCGGTAAGCGAAGCAAAAGGATTTCTGCCTACCGTCGGCGCGGCCATTCAAAATCCAAGCACGATAGCCCACTCGGTCATAGAGTCGCTTCCTGTTATGGGAGGCGGCGGTGTTATCGCGCGCGGCCTCAAGAAATCGGTCGAGTCACTCTCGCCTTATGTGGCCGGCGCGATAGGCGAAGGCGCCGTCAGCGGTGGTCTTGCCGCCGAACAAGTACGCCAGCAAACAGACGAAGGGACACTAACCCCAGGACAAGCCGCCGCATCGTTTGCCTCTGGCGCCGGGACTGCTGCTTTTGGCGCAGCCGGTGGGCGGATTGCCAAGAAACTAGGCATTGTCGATATTGATACCTTGTTGGCTGGTGGCGGCGCAGGTCTAACGTCCAAGGGCGTCGCAAGGCGCATCATCGAGGGCGGTATATCCGAGGGCGCGTTCGAGGAATTACCGCAGTCTGTACAAGAACAAATCTGGCAGAATGCCGCGCTTGGCAAGCCTCTGTTAGAAGGCGCACCAGAATCCGGCGCAATGGGGTTACTTGCTGGCGGCGTGATGGGCGGAATAGCGGGCGGCTTGACTGGCGGCAAAACAGGTCAAGTACAACCAGACCAAGGCACCCCGTTCCCGCCCAGCCAGTTCATGCAGAACAAACTGCCGCCCGCCCCGCCCGCGGCACCGCCGGCCGGTCCCGAAAGCCCGCTCACCCGCGCCGCCCAAGCTGGCGGTATCTCGGTCTCCGGCATCGAATCAGCCGACCTTGGACCGATTGAGGAAATCACGCTGCAATCCCGCCCCGGTCCATTGGACGCGGAATTGGCCGGACTCGAACAGTCCATCGGCCGTCCGCCATCCACAACCGGTCTTGAGGCGACCGATCTTACCACCCAAGAAGTCGGTCTTGAAGGTGGAGTATCACAGCAGCGCCAAGCCTACCTGGATAGTCTTGTCCCGATCACCGAGGACATTACCGTCCAGGGCGGGGTGTCGCCGGAACGCGCCGCTAATCAGGCGCAACTGGCCGATCTTCGGTCATTGCCGGCGCCAGCGCCGCGTCTGCCGGCACCAAGCCCGGTAGCCGACCAGCTCGACCGTCTGCGCGAGGCCACCGCCGACGCCCAGCTCGGACCTATCTCGCGTGCCGCTAGGGTCTCCCCACCCTATTCGCTGCCCGCCCCCACAGCCGCCACAAAGACACCCCAAGAACCGCCGGCCGTTGCCGTTGCAACGCCCGTTTCCGCCCCGCCACAGGCCGCGCCAGCGTTACCCGCCGCAGCGGGTCAAACCGAGGCCATTGCGCCCGATACAGGACGCCCACAGCAGGCGCCAAGACCAGTGATCCGTGAGGGATTACCGCTCGGGCGGGCAAAGATGGTCGCCGCCCAGCTTACGGCCACCGGGAACCCGCCCCGGGTCGAGCAGACCGAACCAGGAAAGTTCGCCGTCGTCCCCGGAGAAGCCGATACTGTAGAGAAACCGAAAGAGGCAACCCTTTCCCCTATTTCTCTACAGCAAGAACCATCAGCCGATTTCATCAAAAAGGCCGAGGCCATAGGAAAGAAGAAAGGGTTACTGAAACTGCGCCTGAATACTGAACGCGGCAGGCTCGCCAAGGAATACCGCCAGAAATTCGGCCAGGGCACGCTCGACTTCGATAATAAGCGGCTGGTATCCGACGATGGCACGCTGGCCCTGCAATGGAGCAACGACGGTAAGACCAATCGCGGTACCGTAACGCTCACCAAGAATGCCGCCCCTGTAGAGAAAACGACCGAGCCAACCATTCCGCCCGTTTCTCTACAGCCCGCAGACAGGCCCGTAAAATCGGTTGCCACCCCAGAAGTACCCCTAAAAACGCCCACAGACGGCCCTTCCGTGGCCCCGGAAGCCGCGCAAACGCCGACCCCGCCTACTACACAGGGTCAGGCCGTAGAAACGCCTCCCGGAGAGAAAGCCGAGGCGGTAGCCTCTGAACATGAAGCGGTCGCCGACATGCAGAACCGGGAGCGTGACCGCCCGGTGTCGATTCAGCAAATGCAGGCCATCGCCAATAATCCCGATGCTGATCGGCTGTCCTTCTCACCTGTCCCGGATTCCGGTGCCCCGATGGTTCATGCCGTCGGTCAGAGCAATATCCCCGAGTCCGATCTCGGTAAGCAGTCAGTGGTCACAATGGCCGACGGTAGCAAGGTTCCAGTTCGGTATGCCGTGGTCGAGGCCGATAGCGTGCTTGCCTCGCATAATGCCGATGGCACCGCAAACAGTGACTACGGCACACCTCCATCCGGGACTTTGCGTGCATTGACGAATGGCCGAACGGCCGGGTTACAGGCGGCCTATCGACGTGGCACGGCCGACAATTATAAGTCCGGCATTTCCGGTCTAACCGATCAGCACGGCGTATCGCCGGACGCGATTGCCGCCAAACAGCGGCCGATGGTCATTCGACTTTACGATGAAACCGCGAATCGCAGCGATATGGGCCGACTGTCCAATGTCAGCCAGGGTCTCGGATTATCGGTCACGGAAACCGCGCTCAACGATGCGCGCGCGATTGATATGAGCAATTTCCGGCCTGGAGAAAACGGCGAAATGTTGACCGCCAGTAATCGCGATTTCCTCAAGGCGTTCATGGCGCAGATACCGGCGAACGAGCGCGCCGCCATGATAGACGGCAACGGTAACTACACCAAGCAGTTCGCCGACCGCGTGCAAGCGGCTGTATTTGCCAAGGCATACCGCGATACTGAATTGTTGGCGTTGTTCGCCGAGACAGCCGATCCCGATATCAAGAACGTGCTACAGGCGCTTACTATTGCGGCGCCGGAATTCGCCAAGATTAAGGATGCTGGTGATCTGGATATTCGACCCTACATTGTCGGGGCCGTGAATTTCATCAAAGACGCCAAGGCTGGAGGTAAGACGATAGATGTTGCGTTGTCGCAACATGATCTACTTGGACGCGACCCGCTAGTAGACAGAATGGCGGATTTTATGGGCCGGAACATTCGCAGCCCCAGGCGCATGGGAGAAGCCCTTGCGGAGTCGTCGCGGTTCATCCAGAATGAGACAAAGCACAAGGCCACTGGCGATATGTTCGGTGGTCGCGGAACCAGTCTCGACGATGTAATCGGCCGGATTAACAGTTACCTCACGGAGAAATACGGCGATGAAGCGCGAACCATCCAAAACGACATCTTCAAGCAAGCCGGAGAAACTCCGGTATCTGAACGCGCTGCTGAACCTGGGAAGCGCCAAGGCAAACCGCCTCAAGTCGAACGAACCGAAGCTGTTGCCGCCAAGCCCGCCGAAGAAATAACCACCCTTGCAGGGGAACCCGCAGGACCGACGCCGCCGCAAGGTGGCGTTTCTACGACCGCCAAGGCAGAACCGCCAAGCGCCGTTAAGGAGGTTGAAACCCGGCCTGAACAGACGCATACTGTAACTGAGGAAACTGGAAATGAGCCTACTAAACATCCAACACGCCTTGAAGCGGGAGACCGTGGAAGGGATAGTGAAGCTCGGATTGACCGCGCAGAAGATAGCGGACAGGTGGGTGTCGGGCTGGGAAAAAGAGACGCTAGCGATGGAGAAGGACGGGACACTGCTGCCGCGCCTCAAGGTGGCGAGCGAGTACGAGGCGGAGATAATCTCCCGGGCCAGATCGGGCGGAGAGATGAATCACCTAGCGAACCACGAGATAGCGGAACTGTACGGACTGAGCCCGGGACCGTAAGTCACGCGCACGACTTCACCATCACAGATGCCGACGAGATCGGTGCCGGTGGACTCAAGACTAAATACCAGAACAATGTCGCCGCCATCAGGTTGCTCAAGCAACTTGAGGAAGAAGGCCGTCGCTCGTCTGCTGACGAACAGGCCGTGCTTGCTAAGTATGTCGGCTGGGGCGGTATTAAGGGCGCCTTTGACCAGAACAACAAGCAGTGGGCGAAGGAATACGCCGAACTCAATGAAATCCTGACCGACGAGGAATACCAGGCCGCGCGCCGGTCTATCCTTGACGCCCACTACACCAGCGTCCCGATCATCAATGCCATCTGGTCGGCGCTCGACCGCATGGGATTCAAGGGCGGCCGCGTGCTGGAACCGTCTGTCGGTGTCGGAAACTTCTTCGGCCTCATGCCGGCCGGTGTGCGTGCCAAGTCGTCCATGTACGGCGTGGAGCTTGATCGCATCACCGCCGGCATCGCCCGCCAACTCTACCAGACCGCCGACATCGCCGGCCCGGTCGGCTTCCACGACGTGAACATTCCAGCCAACAGTTATGATGTGGTGGTTGGCAATCCGCCATTCGGAAGCCAGTCGATCTACGACAAGAACCATCCTGAACTCAAGAAATTCTCCATCCACAACTTCTTCTTCGCCAAGTCTCTCGACAAGGTGCGTCCCGGTGGCCTCATGGCCATGGTGGTGTCGCGGTACTTCATGGACGCGCAGGACTCGACTGCCCGCGAGTGGATCGCCAAGGATGCGCGGCTGGTGGCCGCCTTCCGCCTTCCGTACACGGCCTTCAAGGGCAACGCCAATACCGAAGTCGTGACCGACATCATCATCCTACAGAAGTCATCGGATACGGTGGCGGACTCCGATGTTGATTGGGTCAAGACTGTCGATGTGGACGTGGATGGTACGCCGAAGCGCATCAATCAATATTTCGCCGACAACCCCAAGAACGTCATTGGCCGCCTCGCCACTACCGGCAGCATGTACTCGAAGGACGAGCTGACCGTCGAGCCGGTTGGCGACTTCGAGAAGGCGCTCGCCGAGCGCATCGAGACCGTACCAGAGGACGCCTACAGTCCAGAAACCCATGCACAGCCGACTGCCGCGAAAGACCTGGCCGAAGGCGTGGCGCCCAATACCACGAAAATCGGGGCCTACTTCATCACGCCGGACGGCAATCTCGCCATGCGCGAGCCGGACTCGCATAGAACCGACGAAAACGGCAACCCGCTGACGACACACCGCGTTATCGCCGACATGCCGAAAGCAACAGAAGATCGGGTGCGCGGGATGGTTAATGTGAGGGAATCACTACGCGATCTGATTAGACTTGAACTGACTGACAGGGCGGAAAACAGCACGAGACTTCAAGGGCTACGTCATCGGTTGAATGTTGAATACGAGCGATTTAAGGACAAATTCGGCTACATCAACGCGCTTGGAAACCGCCGCGCTTTCCAGGACGATCCAGATCTGCCGTTGCTCGAATCACTGGAGCCTGAGTATGATCCGGGAGTGTCGGCGGCAGTCGCAAAGTCGAAGGGGATTAAGCCAAGACAACCGAAGGCCGACAAGGCCGCAATCTTCACCAAGCGCGTACTGGCGCCCTACACCAAGGTCGAGAAGGTGGACAACGCCTCCGACGCCCTGACTGCCTCCATGAATGAAAAAGGCGGGGTAGACCTGGACTACATGGCCGTGATCTCCGGGCTTGATTCAGACGCTTTGATTCGAGAGCTGACGGGGCTTATCTACCAAAACCCCGAGAATCGTCTGTGGGAACTTGCCGACACCTACTTGTCCGGTAACGTCAAGGCCAAGCTCAAGCAAGCGCACCATGCCGCCAAACAGGACCGAGAGTATTCAGCCAATGTCGAAGCTCTGGAGAAGGTTCAGCCGGCCGATCTAACTGCTTCCGACATATCTGCTCAGATCGGCGCCGGATGGGTACCGGCCGACGTGATTACCGCTTTTGGTAGAGAGTTGCTCGGCACGGAACCGAGCGTCCACTACATCGGTGCGATTGGCCGTTGGTCGTTCAAGGCTAAGGGCGACGGTACTGCACACACTGCTACTTGGGGCACCTCTCGCGTACCAGCCGGTGAGATCATAGACCACCTTCTCAACGCCAAGGCGATTGTTGTCAAGGATAACCACGGAACGTCCCGCGAACCACAATGGGTCGTCAATGATGTCGAGACTCAGGCGGCACGCGCCAAGGCCGACGACGTGGCTCAGAAGTTCAAGGGCTGGATATGGGACGACCAGAAGCGCCGCGAGCGGCTGGAGAAGATATACAACGACACCATGAACACAGACCGTCTGGTGACGCGCGACGGATCACACCTGACCCTGCCAGGCTCGAATCCGACCGTCAAGCTCAGGCCGCACCAGCTCGCCGGAGTCTGGCGCGTGATTCAGGACCGCGGCGTGTTGCTCGACCATGTGGTCGGCGCCGGCAAGACCTACGAAATGACGGCCTCAGCTATGGAGCTGCGCCGCTTGGGATTGGCGCGCAAGCCCATGTTTGCCGTGCCGAACCACTTAGTACGCCAATGGCGCGACGAGTTCTATCGCCTATACCCAAACGCCAATATCCTTGCCACGACCGAGAAGGACTTCCAGAAGGCCAACCGACAGAAGCTGTTCTCGCGCATTACCACTGGCAATTGGGACGCTGTGATCGTCGCTCATTCCTCGTTCAAGAAGGTCGGAATGCCCCCGGACATGGAAGCCGAAATTCTGAACGAAATGCTCAAGGACATTTCTGACGCCATCGAGGACATGAAGGCCGAACGCGGAGACAGGAACGTCATGCGCGATATGGAGCGCATTAAGGAAAATCTTGAGGCCAAGATGGACCGACTCAAGGAAACCGGCGGCAAGAAGGACAATGTTGTGACGTTCGACGAGCTGGGTGTAGACGCGCTGTTTCTTGACGAGGCGCATCTGTACAAGAACCTGTTTTATCACTCACAGATGCAGGGCGTGACCGGCCTCGGCAACCCGTCAGGGTCCGGCCGCGCCTTCGATATGTTCGTCAAGACCCGCTACTTGCAGAAACACTACGGCGGCCGGGCACCGATAGTGTTTGCCACTGGCACGCCGGTCAGCAACTCACTGGTTGAAATGTTCACCATGCAGCGGTACATGATGTACGACGACCTGCGCGCGCGCGGTATTCACCTGCTCGACCCGTGGGCCAAAATGTTCGGTGAAGTGCAGAACGTCTACGAGGTTCATCCGTCCGGCAACGGCTACCGTCTGGCGACGCGCTTTGCCAAGTTCCAGAATCTTGGCGAACTGATGAAGCTTTATCGCGGATTTGCCGATGTTATCACTATGGACGATCTAAAGGCGCAGTCAGCGGCGGTCGGCCAGCGGTTCCCGGTTCCAAAACTCAAGGGCGGAAAGCCGAACCTAGTGGTGGCAGAGCGGTCTGCTCAACAAACCGAATTCTTCGGCGTGCCTGTGTTCGGTCGCGGCGAGGGCGGGACCATTCAGTTCAAGCATAACGATCTTACCGTAGCCGCCAACAAGGACGGCAAGTACGAGGTTCGTAAAGACAAAAACAAGATTGCCGGGCCTTTCGATACAGAATCAGAGGCGCGAGAAGAATCTATTCGACTTATGAGCGATCCGGTGGTCGAGTATAACGAAAACTCTATCCTATGGAAGTTCGAGAATCTTCGGAAGTTGACAAAAGATAGTGACGGCAAGATCAACGCGCTGTCTATCACCAACGAGGCGCGCAAGGCAGGGCTCGACTTCCGGCTGATTGACCCAAATGCGCCAGACTTTGCCGGCTCTAAGATCAACCTAGCTGTATCCAAAATCGTCGAAGTTTATAAGCAATGGTCAAAGGACAGGGGAACGCAGCTTGTGTTCAGCGACTTGTCGGTGCCGGCCTCGGCGCGGGACAAGATACTCAGGGAGGCCGCCAAACAGGCCGAAAAGACGGCGGCCGAGTCTCTTGAAAACGAGGATGCGTCCAGCACGGAAAAGGACACGGCCGACGAAGCGCCGGCCGAGGAAGAAGAATCCAAGATTAGCATGGATCAGTTGCTTGCCACCAAGAGCAAATTTTCGGTATATGACGATGTAAAGGCTAAACTCATCAAGGCAGGTATCCCGGACAACGAAGTTGCGTTTATCCACGACTACGATACCGCCGACAAGAAGCAGAAGCTATTTCAGGCCGTGCGTGACGGTCGCATCCGCATACTTCTTGGTTCAACAGAAAAGATGGGCGCCGGAATGAATGTGCAGGATAGGCTAGTAGCCATTCATCACCTAGACGCACCGTGGCGCCCGTCGGACCTAGAGCAGCGCAACGGTCGAATCATGCGCCAGGGGAACAAATTGTACGAGCGCGACCCGGACGGGTTCGAGGTTCAGGAGTCCAGGTACGCTACCAAGCAGACCTACGATACGCGCATGTGGCAGATAATCGAACACAAGGCGCGCGGGATCGAACAGCTACGCAAAGCGGATGAGTCCACTAGAACTATGGACGACATCGCCGGAGAGGCGGCCAGCTCTGCCGACATGAAGGCCGCTGCTTCTGGTAATCCGTTGATTCTTGATGAGATCAAGTTGCGGACGGAGATACGGAATCTAGAGGCACAGGAATCTAATCATAACCGCGCCAAATACGATTTGCAGCGTAAGATGGTATTCCTTGAGAAGTCCGATGAGCGTCACGATCAGCGCAACAGTGACCTTAAAAAATGGATAGACATTCGTGCCAAACATCCAGACGATAAGGATTTCAGCGTAAAGATTGGCGATAAGACTTATGCCGAGCGTAAGGACATGGCGGCCCCTATGGTATCCAAACTCAAGGATGCTGCCGCAAAGATCGGAAGCCTAGTAGAAGCCGGCGTTTATCGAGGGGTTCGTTTTGGTTTCCAGTCACAGGTATCGACCGATGATATGTCGGCCAAGGTTTCTACCGACGGAAAGAATTGGCGAATACTCACTGTTTATGGCCGCAAAGATGAATTCAGTCCGGTCGGGCTCCTTACCCGCATCGACAACATACTCAAGGGGCTGGATGCCGAGGTCGAGAATTCCGCCAGAACGCTAAATTCAGAGAAGGCCGAACTGATTAAGGTCCGTGACGAGGCCGACAAGCCGTTCACAAAGAAAGAACATTTGGTAGATACTCGACGCCGCCACCGCGAGATTGTGTTAAAGCTACAGAAGTCCGGTGGGGCTATTTCGCTCTCGTCAGAGATGCGACGGGAATTGAATGACGCCCTGAAAGAACGTGGCTTGCCTCTGCTCGAAGATGTAAAATTCAGCCGCCCATCGGGGGTTTCGGCTGGCACCACCGGCACCACCGCGCCAACTGCCCGGAAACTTCTGGTATCAACCTTCGGCGAAACCGCCATCCGTAACCTTGAAAAGAACGGTATCCTCAAAATCGTTCAGAACAAATACGGCCTTCCCGATGAAGTACGCGGAAATCTGCGCGGCGATGAAGAAGGCGTTTATTACAACGGCACCGGCTACCTGATCGCCGATAATCTCGCCGAAGGCCGTATCGTCCCGGCGCTGTTACACGAAGTCGGCGAACATTACGGCCTGGAAAAGATGCTCGGCGAAAACGCCTACAAGCGCCTGATGGTCCGTATTCGCATGATGAAAGGTACTCCACGGGTCAAGGAAGCCTGGGCGGCTGTCATCAAGGAATACCCGCATCTCGAAGAAGGCAAGAGCGACTTCATGCACGAAGTCATGGCGAGACTCGGCGAACATGCCGATGTGCGTTCTAAGCCCTGGTACAAGCAGATCGTCCAAGCCATCCGCCTGTTCCTGTTGAAAATCGGATTCACGCGGCACTTGTCCGATAAACACATCGGAGAATTGCTGCTGGCGAGTTTGCGGAAGTCGGCGGAAGGTGGGCCGGTTGTTATTGGGTCATCCGAACTATCGCTGGCGTCAAGGAAATCAGACGTTTTCTACTCCGCCCTCGCCCGCGGTATCGAATCCGCCAAGCAAACCAAGGCGTCCGCCGCCGAATGGAAAGCCATCATCGCCAAGATGGAAGGCGTGAAGAAGGACGAGGTGGAAGCTGTTGGCCTGAATGAGTATCTTGACCTACAGACCGGCCAAGTTAGCCGCGAGCAGGTGCTTGAGTTTGTGCGCCAGAATGGGGTGCAGGTTAAGGAAGTGACGCTTGGTGGCGCACAGCTTCCAAAACGCGAGCGGAACCAACTGCGCGAGACAATCGTAGACTGGATTCGCAGCCAGCCAAATTCGACGGTGCATGACAATGAGATGGAAGGTTATGGCCTGCATGAAGAAGCGGAAAGTATTGCCGCTGCTGCCGCAGACGGTAACGCAGATGCTGTTGGTCAATTAGAGGCTCTTGGCGCACCGGATCGTATTCTTGACGTTCTTCATCGTGCCCCGGCCACAAAATTCTCCCAATGGCAGCTCCCCGGCGGCGAGAACTACCGGGAGTTGTTGCTGACGTTGCCGGAGGTGCGCGGCCAACAGAAATTTGACGCTTCAAAGGTGGAGATAAAGCGGAATCTCCGCAGCGTAACGCAGGGCTCTACCACAATCGAGTACGATGGAAAGCACCTAGCAACCTACAGTGACGATCCGCAGCTTCAAGATGGCGGCGGTTACAAACAGAAATCTGACGAGCATTGGATGTCTGTCGCGCAACGTCTGTTTGAGAAAGGCGACGAACGCAACTCCATCCAAGGAAAATCTGGGGCGTTCCGTTCTTCCCACTTCGACGAATCGAATATTTTGGTCCATGTTAGACTGAATGAGCGCACCGATGCCGAAGGCAAGCGCGTCCTGTTCATCGAGGAAGTGCAGAGTGATTGGCACCAGAGGGGGCGGAAGCAGGGATATGGTCCCGGCGATATCGTTAAGCCTATAGGAATATCTGCCGTCAAGGATGCGCAACATTGGCGCGTTCAAGATGAATCTGGCAATACAATTCGATTGCTTGGAGTAAATAGTTTCAATACCTCAGACGAGGCGGTCGCCTATTATAATTCCCTGCCCGATGCAGAAATTGCATATAGAAAAGATACTGTCCCAGACGCCCCCTTCAAAACCACATGGCCCATGCTCGCCATGAAGCGGATGATCCGCTATGCCTCAGAGAACGGGTTTGATCGTGTTGCGTGGACTACCGGAACCCAGCAGTTCGATAGATGGGGTTCACAGGAAGTGTCCTGGGTTAAGAACGGCGATTCATGGAGAGTCAATGCCACAGAGCAGGTTGGCGGTAACGCTGGTGGCGTGGACATAGAGGGTGCAGCTAGAGCGCGAGGTATCCTAAAAGAGAACAAAGGGACAATTGTTCGGAGTAAGGATGATCTTGTAAAGGTAATTCGTTCCGTTATCAGAGAAGATGAAAGCGCCGAGAAGATAGCCGACCGTATCTGGCCGCGTATGCAACAAGAGGATGCAGGGACTTCTTTACCACGCAAAGAAGGCATGATCGCCTTCTACGACCAGATGCTCCCGCAGATGGTGAATAAGTATGTGAAAAAGTGGGGCGGGAGGGTTTCTAAAACTGCTTTCGACCTTGGTGATCCAGAAGATGCTGTAGCACTCCCAACTGCCGACATGATAGACGAGGGTGGGTTTACTGCTCACTCTCTCGACATAACCGATTCCATCCGCCAATCCGTCATGCAGGGGCAGCCGATGTTTTCTCGTCCTTCCATCATCGGTGATACGGGACGCGCACGCACACCGGAACAAATTGCCGCATTCCGCAGGATTGGCCGTGAGGTAGAAATACCGACCATCCAAGAACGCATGAAATCTTTGTGGAAAGACGCTGGCAAGAAACTCGCTCAAGGTCTGGTGGATCAGTTCGCCCCGATCAAGGACATCAGCCGCGAAGCCTATGCGTTGTTGCGTCTGTCCAAAGGCGCGTCCGGCGCCTTTGATGTATTCCTGAATGGTGGCCGACTCAAGCTATCCGATGGTGTCTATGATTTCGACGAAGCCAAGCGTGGCGGAGTAATTGACCGTCTACTGGTCCCCCTCCAAGGCGAAGCCGACGACTTCATGTGGTGGGTGGCGGGGAATCGCGCCGAACAACTATCAAAAGAGGATCGCGAGCATTTGTTCACGCCGGACGATATTTCGGCCATGAAGTCGCTTGCCGATGGTGATGTGCCATTCGATTACACCTTGCAGCATGGCCCCAAGGCCGGGACAGTTACCCGCAAACGCACCGAGGTCTATAAGGATTCGCTCGCCACGTTCAACGAATTCCACAAGAACGCCCTGGACATGGCCGAACAATCGAACATGATAGATGGCGCGTCCCGGAAGTTTTGGGAGAAGGAGTTTTACGTTCCGTTCTACCGATTGATCGACGATGATCCGTCCGGCGTGCGTGGCATGAATATCAAGTCCGGGGTTGTGCGCCAACAGGCGTTTAAGCGACTCAAGGGCGGTACTGGCAAGCTCAGTTCCGATTTGCTCGAAAACACCTTGATGAATTGGGCACACCTGCTTGATGCTTCCGCCAAGAACCGCGCCGCCGAGGCGTCACTGAAAGCCGCCGAAGCCATTGGGGCGGCCCGTAAGGCTGTATACGGAGAGAAGAATACGGTTTGGCACATGGGCGAAGTGACCCGCAAAATACCGGCTGGTGTCGAGTACACCGATGGCGGGGTCCGTAAGATTTCGGATGGCACCGCCGAATACAAGACCATCGGAAAAGTGGAGTATGTCGTTGACGACCCCCATATCCTGACGGCAATCAGCGCCCTCGAATACGCTGGTATGCGCGGCCCGCTCATGGACGCGATGGGTACGTTCAAGCACGCCTTGACGATTGGTGTCACGGCCAGCCCATTTTTCAAAGTCAGGAACCTGATCCGGGACTCCGTTCAGGCCATCGGCACATCACCGTTGAGCTATAACGTGGCCGGAAACGTGGCAGGCGGATGGAAGCTGACCGACCCCAAGAGCGACGCGTATTTCCGTCTCTTGGCGGGTGGTGGGACTATCCACTTCGGCACCATGCTGGAAGGTAGCGAATCAAAGCGCGTTCGCGCCCTGGTCGAATCAGGGGTGGACGAAAGAACAATATTGGACAATGAGGGTAAGCTAAAGGCGTTTTACAAGCGCATGATCGAGCCGGCCATCACGGCCTACAATGAACTCGGGAACCGAGGCGAGGCCATTAACCGTGCCGCGCTTTACGATCAACTCATCAAACAGGGCAAGAGCCATGCCGAGGCTTCGCTTCTCGCGCGCGACCTCATGGACTTCTCGATGCAAGGAGCCTGGACGGGTATACGTTTCTTGACTCAGACCGTTCCATTTATGAATGCCCGCATGCAGGGCATCTATAAACTTGGCCGTTCATTCAAGGATGACCCGAAGAAGATCAGCGTTGTTCTAGGGGCTACGGCAACACTGTCTATCGCGTTGATGCTGGCATACTCCGACGACGATGATTGGAAGAAGCGCGAGGATTGGGACCGAGACAATTACTGGTGGTTCAAGGTCGGCGGCGTAGCTTTCCGTGTCCCTAAACCGTTCGAGATCGGCGCGATGGCGACACTTGCCGAGCGCGGCGTGGAATTGTTTTCGTCCGATGAAATGACCGGAGAACGGTTCAGAAATCGCCTATACCATCTGCTATCCGATAACCTGGCATTCAACCCCGTGCCGCAGCTCGTCAAGCCGGTGCTTGATGTCTATGCCAACAAGGACAGTTTCACCGGCAGACCGATTGAAACGCTTGGCATGGAGCGCATCAGGCCGGATTACCGCTACACCGGCCGCACCAGCATGGCGGCGCGCGCAATCGGCACGGCCGGGAATATCGCTACCGGAGATCATTTCTTGTCTCCGGTTCAGGTCGATCATCTGATTATGGGATATTTCGGCTGGTTGGGTTCGTTCATCGTCGGCGCTTCCGATATTCTTGCGAAGCCGACTACTGGTCAGCCGTCCGGTCCTCGACCGGATTACTGGAAACTGGCGACTGGCAGTATGGTAAGCGGTATGCGCGACGCTCCGAGCCGGTATGTGAGTCAAATGTACGATCAGGCAAAAGAGAATAACGAAGCCTACGGTACTTGGCGTTCCTTGATTAAGGAGGGGAGAGTCGAGGAAGCGCGCTCCTTCTTTGAAAGTAACAGGGAAAAAATAGCAAAGCACAGACTCACCGCGCGTATCACAAGGATGGAAACATCCTTGAACGAGAGAATTCGGAGAATCGAGAAAAGCGATAGAACATCAGAAGAAAAGCGTGATTTGATTCGTGAGATAAAAGTTCAGAAGGATAGGATAGCCAGGTCGGCCGCTCAATGAACGGCGTCAAGAACCTCCGGTATATTTGGGGCACCGACCAGCGTCACCGCCACCCCGAGCTGATTGACCATTACTTCCGTTGGTGTCGATTCCACCGGCAAGAAGGTTCAATGCCGTATCGCCAGCGGCACGCACGGCGTTCAGTACAAACTCACGGCAACCGCCACGACAAGCCTTGGAAACGTGCTTGAGGAAGATGGCGATCTGGTGGTTGATAACACTTAATCGTTTAGACAAGTAGTCCAACCGACCCGCCTAGTGCGGGTTTTTAATGAGGTAACACAAATGGCAGACGCAGTTGACACGCTTGTAATAGTCCCGCAAGAAGCGGAGCTTCATGTTGTCCGCCTCCTTAACAGGTCCGACGGAACCGGGGAGACGAATGTTGTCAAAGTAGATAAATCCACTTTAGTAAATGTTAATGGTTTGGAGCCCGATAAACTTGTAATAGAACAAATACTGTCTTCCATCCAAGGGTTTACATCTGTTCAGTTTAATTTCGACCACACCACGGACGATGAAGCGGTCATTCTAATTCCAGGTAACGATTACCGTAACTATGGTGCCCTTGGCCCTGGTCGTGCGATTAAAGACCCCGGATCAACCGGAGGGACTGGAGATTTATTGCTAACCGTATATGGACCTGTTTCTGGGGCGACTTACGATATTACGCTGGTTATCAGGATGCTTTCGTGAGCACCGATTTATCGTTTCTAAAACCTCGATACGCAGGAGAGCTCGGTGTTCGCGGTGGCCTTGGAGGTTACGACTCCACGCCCGGCGGTGCGGCCAGTGCCCTGCTGCTTGAGAATGGAGACGGACTGTTGCTTGAAAATGGTAGTTACCTATTACTGGAGAATAACTGATGGCTGACACTAAACTTTCCGCACTGACCGCCCTGACGGGGGCGAACTCTGCTCCGCTCGATCTATTCGCCGTGGTGGATGTCTCCGATCCCACGATGGCGGCGAGCGGCACGACCAAGAACATCACCCGCCAAGAACTTCAGACGTTCAACCTCGGCACGATCACCACCGATCTCAAGATTCTCGATCTATCCGCCACCTGGAACGCCGCTGGCGTCACGCTCAGCGGGATGAAGCTCAACGTCACCGATACCGCTTCTGCTGCCGGCAGTCTGTTGATGGATTTGCAGGTGGGCGGTGTATCAAAATTTTCCGTCAATAAAACCGGTATCGTAGATTCTACGTCGGGCTTCAGAGCCTCCGGTGGAGGGGCGAACGTCTTGATTAAGAACAATGCCGGTAATCTCTATTTCGGCGCGAATGACGACGTCGTTGTCGCCCGCGATGCCGCCGCCACTCTCGCCATCCGTGACGGTGTAAATGCTCAAACGCTCCGCCTATACAACACCTTTACGGATGCCAGCAACTACGAGCGAAACACAACCACCTGGGCGAGCAATGTGTGCTACCTGAAAAATGAAAACGCTGGCACCGGCGCGGCCCGCCTTCTAGTCCCCGTCACCGGCTCCACCACCGTTGCCGCTCTACCAGCCGCTGCTACGGCGGGGCAAGGTGCCCGCTCGATGGTGACGGACGCGCTCACGCCCGCTTTCGGCTCGGCTGTAGTGGCGGGCGGGGCGGTGAAAATCCCGGTATTTTCCGACGGCACGAATTGGATTGTAGGTTAGGAGAATCCCATGCTCGCCATCAACATCAGCAATGCCGACACACTTGTTAATTTCTCGGCAGGAACAAAGACTGTTACGGCGGTGGTGACCGCAGAAGATTTTAAAATAACCAGGTCAGCGGGCGAGATCGCAGCTGGTGTGATGCCGGTTAATTTCCAGTATGAAGTAGGTAACGTACTGCGATACGGAACCAACACGGTGCCGGGCACGACGGATATGACGACGGCGGTTCAAACCGCGCTTAACCTGTACACCAACCGGCGTACTGCCATCGCGAGCGGAGAGGTAATTCTTCCGAATGAAGGTTTATTAATCACGAAGCCTTTAATCTACGCCGGAGATCCGAGCAATAACATCAAAATTCGCGGGGTCATCGGCGGCGGGCGTGGGGGTTCCGTCAGTTCTTATTTGAAATGGGGCGGAACCGCAGGCGGCTCGATGCTGATTTTAAGCGGCGCAAACGAATTGCTGCTGCAAGATTTCAATATGCTTGGGAATGTCGGTAGCGGTATTGAGCAATGCATACACGTCAGCGCGGACAACGTAGTCAATACCACGCTAACCGCCGCAATCTCGGCGGGTACTGCGGTGGTGGCAACACCTGTTGCCATGACGAACATCGCAATCGGGATGTTGCTTTCTGTTGGGGCTGGTGGGGCAGACGTAGAACACGTTTATATCACCGCCACAACAGGTACTACTTTTACAGCGAATTTCTTGAACGCCCACGCTTCCGGAGCACAAGTCGGGGGTAGTGCTGGATCGTCGGGGGTGAAATTTGTACGAGTGCATTGCACTGTTCCTGCTGGAGCATTGACCTGTGGCATTTTGTGGGGGAACAAAACATCTTCTGCTACACCCCAGATCAGCGAGGGTAAAATGGACGATGTTCAGTGCATGGGAACCGGCGCACCGGGAACCAGCTACGCTGGGATGAGATTTATCTCCGGCGGGAATGTTAAGAATTTTGTAATGAATCACTGTGCCTTTAACAACACTAAACGTGGTGTAAGCGGGGAGACCACAAGCGGCAGATGGGAGATGAATTATCCTTCGTTCGCCGAAATCACCGAGAATGACATTGTTTTTAATACAGGTTCGCTACACGTGGTTGGTTCTCAAACAGAAAGTCCTGCCGGGCATCGGTTTATTTCAGGCGGGGCAGGGGCGAATCAATGCAGTGTTACAGTCCTAGCCAGTACGTGGCAATCCAACGCTCCGGCGGATGATTTTATCATTCAATATGCCGGGGGGATAACTCTGATCGGTAATGCATTTGAAAATAATAGGACCGGAAGTTCGGTGCCGCTTATCATGTATGCCGATCTGTTGAGCAGTAATTCCCCAGCCAGTATTACATCTATCGGTAACTGGTATAAAAATGCAACCGAAACAACGGGAATTTTCCATAATGGCGGCAATCCGCTTCGATATGGAGATTACGAATCCACAATCAAGGTCAGGGTATTTAGTCTTAATGATCTTGGTGGTAGTTCCGGGGCACTGGTTCCGCTCACACCGATGCTGGGAATAATATCAAATCTCAACGCACGACTCTCAATCGAAGGTGTTTCTCCCGGGATCACTCATGGCGCGATGGGCGCAATCACTCGTACTTATCAGTCCGTTGTCATTCCGTACACCGCCCTTCAGGCAGCGGCGTTGACTAAGGATTTGACAATCTTCTCGGTCCCTGCACGCTGCAAGATCGTCGGCATTTATGCGGATACCACCGTGGCATTTGCCGGTCCTGCCGGTACGTTGAATCTGCGCGTAGGCACGACCTCGGGGGGCCAAGAACTGTTGTTGGACCACGATGTGAAGACAGCCGCCGTGACAAAGGGATTGGCGGACGCGGACCTTGGCGTGAGCATCACCAGGGCCGCGGCTATTCAAGGCGGGGCTATCAATACGTGGGGGGATTTATCCAACTTGTTTGCCCGCTTAACTTCTAGCAGCGGTAATCTCAGCGGCTTAACGGCTGGGAGCGTTACCCTGTATGTGCTGGTCGAGCGGATGCTGTGAATGTAATGAAACATAAATTTATATAGGAGGCATACCATGATAATCGCACTTGTAGCGGAAGCCGGGGTCACTGACCCGGGAGTGAACTGATGTTCACACGCGAGGAATTGAATCAACTCGGCACCTGTATTGATCTGGTGATTAAGCAAGGCGGGGTGAATGCCGCTAAGGCGCTCTTGCCGCTGTTCGAGAAAACCGAAGAAATGGCAAAGGAG
>ERZ1292625.742-Hain-H41-01um-R1-742-length-44817-cov-16_pt1 | contig 44817 bp, 61 predicted proteins | sample MGYA00564400_ERZ1292625 | MGnify/ENA primary metagenome ERZ1292625 (study PRJEB36523, sample SAMEA6512639) | groundwater metagenome | collected 2019-01-08 | study: AquaDiva: Metagenomics assemblies of 32 groundwater samples
ATCTTGCTTACCCGCATTGCTTTGTAGCATGGAAGGACCCATGAATTTTATTTTTCCATTCATCCCACTCCGGCAACGGCTCGCCGCTTATACGTGGCCATGGATCGCTAGTCCAAGGCTGCCCTTGACGTGCACGGCTTACTTGCGCACGACGCAATTGCAACTCCTTATCAATCACTCCAGTCAGCACAGGAGGATCAGCCATACCAGTCAGCGCAAGCCATAGCGCATCAATCGAGGCCCACCACTGACCAGGCCGATCACCGTAGATCCCGTAGGGTTGGAACTGCTCCCACCACTCCTCAAACTCATCCTGCTGAGACCGGCCTAGCACACCCGCATCCACCAGCCGTAGCCAGTAACGGTGCCACAGGCAGTGCTTATCCGTCCCTCGCAACATACGGCAGGTATTCACCCCAGTTCGCCAGCCGCACGTCTTGACAGCATCCCCCTCACCCATCACGCCGCTCCCTGCTGATCATCAGCTGGAAAGCTGAAGGTCTTCCCACGTATTCGAGACAACATCGCCGCGGCATCCGGCGGACACTCATCCACTTGCGTGTGACGAGGTGGCAACGACTGGAATGCCTTTGGCACAGAGACAGGCGCACGAACAGGCCCAGTCTTCATCTCCGTCCGAATCCCAAACCGATCGCGCATCAGCAGATTCGGCGGATGCTTATTCTCCACGTACACCTTCCGGTTAAGCGAAAAGTAGAACTCCGCCACCTGCGCCGCCTCCTCATGACCGAATGTCCGCACCAGCGAACAGAGCACCGTGTTCGTCGTCGGATCACGTACCGGCTCGATCCCATACCGATTGTGGTGCCCTCTCCGATATCCCTCCCACGCAGCAGACGACAACGGCTCGCGCCGTCGAGCGCCGCGCGCACCGACGGGAGTTCTTTTCTTAGGATCATTCTTCTGAAGATCAAGATTCTGATCTGGGGGTGCAACTTTCTGCACCCTCCCCGGTGCAAGAGCTCTTGCACCCTCCCCGGTGCAACTTTCTGCACCCTCCCCGGTGCAACTTTCTGCACCCTCCCCCCCCATTTCAGGCACATCGCCTAGGGTGCAACTTTCTGCACCCTCCCCACAATAGGTGGTAGTCATATCCAGCTCATAGAGATTCGACGTTTGCCTTCCAGAAGGGGTAAACCAAGGTGTCACCGTGATCAGCTTCGCCTTATCAGCGAGCCACTTCAGGTGATATTGCACCGTCCTTGACCTCATCGGTCGGCAATGGTCGACAATCAACCGCAAGGATGGAAAACATTGCTTCCCCTCCTTGTTCGCGTTATTCGCCAGAGCCAGCAGCACCAGCTTCGGTGCCGGAGGAAGCGGCTGACTAAACGCCCAGGCCTGCGCCTCATTACTCATGCCACACCTCCACCTGCCAGCACCGGCATATCCGCCAGACAAGCCTCCACCGTCTCATAGATCGGCATCCCCAGTGTCTTCGCCAGCTCCACCTCACGATCCGCCCCCGGCGAATAGCCCGGCAGCCGTAGCAGGACGTCACACCGCCGCAACATCCGGAGATCAATCGTCATCCAGGCCTCATACCCTAACGGCATTAAATAATGGGCGAAGTGGAAGAGATGCGGTACAAACGCCAAGTGGCCAGCCTGCTGAATCTGCAGACCCGCCAACACCGCCGCCCGGACATTCAACACCACATCCCCAACACGAGACTCCGCATCACCCCACCTCCTGTCCTGCCCCACCCTGCAGATGAGGCAACGGCTCGTCAGACCATTCCCCGCCATCAAACTCCTCCAGCTCGCAAATCGACTGATTCTCAAATACCACCATTCGGCCATCGACCCCCAACGTCCCCACGAAATAGGGCCGTGCAGGGCTCTCCGCATCCGACCGCCACCAATGCCAGTCTTCTCTCGTCGGTCTCGCCTTCGTCCAGATCATAGAGCGTCCTCCATTCCGCGCAATACACAAACCAAGACATCAGCCCCCGTCAGTCAGTGCGCGAGAGGCCCGCCGAGCTTCACATCGAGCGAACCCCCCACAGGTGATTGACCGCGTCTTCGTCCGCAGCCGGGGCCTATCCCCAACGGCCCACCCCGCCACCACCGCATCACCACACCACCCACGCCGTCACCACGACTGATAGCCCGAGCACAATCCACGTCCAAACCATCCCCCAGTACGCCTGATAAACCAGCATCTTCCGTGTCTTCTCAGAACAGCCCCACAACCCGCACAGGTTCAACCGAGCGCGCAGATCCCGCTCCACCGAGGCATAATCAAGATATCCATCTTGGCGTACAGGCAGCATCATCCACCCCAGCATCATGGCTTCCGTCTAAACAGATTCTTGATGGCCCCAAGCGCAAGGAGCGACCCCAGCATCATCCAGCACCAGAGCAGATACAGAGCACGAGTCACTACATTTCCAGGCATCTCAGACCTCAATAATCGAAGGCGAAACCCAGGCGGCTACAACGCCAACAGCAACACCGTCACCCCATAGGCCGCCACGAGAATCCACACACCCATCAGCAGCCGCCCCATCAGCCAGAAAACTGACGGTCCATCCTCAAGCGCGACATTCTTCCGAGGCCGATCAGACCAGCGCATCATTCAAACACCACATCGGCAATAAATGTCTTGCCGCATTTCGGACAGGACATACTCACACCATCCCGCGATTCCCCGATGTGCAGCGTACGGTAAGTAAAAAAATCAGGATCATCCAGCAGATCCACATCGCACCCACAGACCGGGCAAATGGCATTCAACTCGATTGACCACGACGCTATATTTTTCTTACTCAAAACTCCCACCCCGCACCGAGCTTGATCAGATCCAACCCGCTATTCCCGTAGCGCACCCCGTCACGCACGACGTGACGCCCGAGGCCCCCATTCGAATCGTGCTGCCAAGCCAGCTCAAACACCGCCCGATGCAGTTTCGCCAACAACCGCACCCCCGTATCGAACTGCACCTGGTTCGGCAACTCCGGCACCCACCGGCTCGGATAGCTCGCCCCCACATGCACCTGGCCGATCAGCGTCACCGCCTCACTCACGCGCACCGGATAGCCATACTGAATCCCGCCCGCATACAGCTCACTACTCGCCGCCGTCGCATAGACACCGAACCCCGTCACGCACGACTGCGCCTCGATCTGCACCCCATCCATATTCGTGACGTGATGCCGATTCGGCTGCAACGTCACCACCGCCAACAGTGCGAGCATCGGAGCCAGACACATCATGGCAGTGATATCAGCTCCTCTTCGTGCAGCGTCAAAAGCTCGCGCGTCACCCCGCCCGATCCGTCCCACCGGCTGGAGGACGTGATCCGACAACGGTAATGTTTCTGCACCCCGCCAGGACATTCGTCGAACACCCGCCCCATCACCGTCAACAGTTGAGGCTTAGCGTCTCCAAACCGTTCGCGGCCTGCATCCGCTGTCAGCAGGTACGGTGGAGCCATCGTCTTATGCGTCACGACATCCCCAATGTTGTATTTAAAATCGGCCTGCACGATCATGATAGCCTCCTCATCGCCTCACGGATCACATCCATCTCCATTGTGCATAACCCTGCCGTTGCTGCATCTGAGAGTCGCTGTCCCACATCAGACCAATACGTAGCCCGGCACGGAACCATCCGCCACACCAATTCCTGTAATGTTTCAGTCCGACCCTGTTCCTTCATCGCCTCACCATCACCGGCCAATCGCCATAGCGAAAGATTTTCTTGTGCTTCGTCGGTTTCTCGGCCACCGTGACCCTCTTCGCCTCCACCTCCGCCTTCCGCCGATAGTCCACCACCGCCACCAGGCCCAGCGCAGCCAGCATCTGCTTCGACGGTTTCGCCTTCCCGCGCAAGATCAGCGAAAAATAACCCTGCGCCACGCCGAACATACGCGCCGCGTCTTGTTGGCTCATGGTCCCCATCCGTTCCCGCACCAGTTGCATCACCTCGTGCTCCGTCATCGCACCACCGCCACACGTGCCGGCCACTGCGCCTGCGCCTCCGTCAGGCCATGCCGGACACACACCACCGCAACCTCAGCGCAGATATGCCCGTAGGTGATGACGAGCAACGTCGCGTACTGATCCGCCCACTCCTGCTGCAACTCCGGCGGCATATGCAGCAACAGCTCGCCGATCGACCGCAGCCACGCCGCCCCATCGTGGAGCTGCCACAACGGCGGCGCCTGCGCGCGAATCGCCCGATAGGCCTCTTCCCAAAAATCGCGGTACCGCATCATCCCCACCTCAGTAGCCATCCGCCGCCGGATGCTCCACTAGCTCAGGCGCCGCCGCGTGCGACTCCACACGCAGAATTTCCGCCGCCTCATAGAACCCAACCAGAAACCGCGCCTGCCATGCTGGCGATGAATAGATATTCTCTGGCGGCAGCGGATCAAGCAGAGCCGCACACATCCCCTCCGCCTCCGCGCGATACAAGCCGCCCAATCGCTTCGCTGTATGTATCCGATCAATCACCTTCTGGACCGCCGGTGCAAGATTCTTCATCGCTCCTGCTCCTTTCTCAGCCGCGCCGCCGCCAGCTCATCCGGCACCACGTGCCAGTTTTGCGCGACCTGTTTCAGATGCTCCACCATGGGAATCGGCGCCGGCGCACCCTGCGCTAAGCGACGGAACCGGCTCGTCGCCTGCGCCGCCCGCGCATCCGGCAGAGCAGCCCACACCGCATCAAAATCAAACAAGACACGCCGCCCGCATGTCCGGGCCGGAATCAAACCGGCGGCGAGCCTTCGGCGCACAGTCCTGACCGACACCTTCAAGCGGGCAGCGATCTCTTGGTAGGTCAACTTTTCTCCGTCCATCATTCAGCCTTTCAGCTGCCTGTCCCCTCAAAAACACACGTCGGACATTGCCCCACACAGGCGTTTTCCAGTTGTGCAAACATAGGGCGTAGTTGCTGGTAATAATCAAACCGATAGGTATTCAGCCGCATGATTTCGTTCTCAATCGCATTCAGCACAAACGCCGACAGCGATGGAAATTTCATCCGTCGCGCGTGGTTTTCGATATCGACTTTGAGCTCTTGTGGGAGTCGGAACGTCAGATCGTCGTCGCACATCGGTCGAGGCATGATGGGAGCCCTCCTTGATAAAAATGTTGACCGAACGGAACTAGTTGCCATTAGGCGACCCTTTCTTCCTGGGCTCCGTACAGAGCAAGGTGCCCAGCACGCAACACACGCGCAGTCTCCTCAGAAAGAGTCCGACCGTTCTTCTTCGCTATATGGCGAACTAGATGATCAAGCTCTTCCGGGAGATACACAGTGAAAGGCCGACTATTGGTGCCCTTCAGCCGTCTTCTGAGTCTGATCGTCATGGCCAGACTGTACACAGACTATGCATAGTCTGTCAATAGATATTTACTATTGTCTATACGTGGGTAGAGTATGTCGCCAGTAACCATGTCAAAACGTGAGGACAACCGAGAAGTTGCCTACTTAAAGCAGCAGACACAGGATCGTCTTGTCAGCTTCGTTCGCAATCATCCAACACTCAATAGCAAGAGCCGCGTCATCGAAAACGCACTGGAGTTCTACTTTTCCATGGCCCAGCAATACGGCCTAGATGATCGCTGGTGGCCGAAAATACCAGGAATTGATCATGGGTCCGTTGCCGCAGATACGCCAGAACCGTACGCAAGAGGTCGCCCAAAACACACATAAACGGGCAGCTGCTAGCAGAGACGCTGGACTAGTGGCACTGGTGGGGGGGCAACACAACAGCGTCATCGAGCGACGGGCGGCTCTCTGCTATTGCATGTTAATCAATCGAGTATCTGCGGCAGCCAGCTACTGCGAGGACTGCCCGTTCCGGAAGGAGCGATTGTGATTATCGTCATGACATTGCTGCTACTGGTAGTCATGCCCTCGCCAGCGCTGGCATGCTCCAGCGATCTCTTTGAAATAGTCGCCAATGGCAAGAAGCTGTTTCACGGAAAAGGAGTCTGCTTCAAATGCCATGGCACAAATGGCGATGGTAAATATGATCCGGATGAGATGGTAGATAAGCTGAATCCGAGACCGACAGACTTGACCAGGCAGGAGAACCTGAAATACGACAGCGACACTGGTCGCTACTCAGCAATCAGAAATGGCATTAAAGGCACAGGAATGCCTGCCTTTAGAGGAATTCTGCACGACCATGAGATCCGCTTAATCATAGAGTACCTAGAATTCATAAAAGACGGACGATGTTAAAAATGGATAATTTGTGCTGACCAAACGCTTCTTCCTTATTGGTTGTATTCTGACAATAATCACCACCGGATGCACACGTCTGACTGCACAGGAGCAAGCCCACTATTCCTCTCGCGTCTACCCGCTCCCCTATGAGCGCGTGTTCGAGGCGGTGAAGGAACGAGTCTCGGATTACCCGATGGGGCTGAAAGCGGCCGATCAGGCAAAAGGTGCGGTGACCGGCCGCATCGGCGGCACCACACCCAACATCGGCGCGACCGTCGGCTATCAAATCATGGTCTCCGTCACGGCGGAGCGCGATCGCACCCGCGTCACACCGGCGTGGAGAATGAATATTTCATCGGAGCCCACATCGATCCATATGCTGCCGGTCGGTATCGATGAACGCCCGCTGATGTATATGGAATTTTTCGATGCACTCGACGTCATTCTCTCAGGCCAATCCAGCCAGTGATGCTCTTAATTCAGTGCCTGCACCACGTTGCACCACCCTGGTGCACGATGGTGAATCAGGACTTCCGCTTCCACTTTACCGCTGGAGTGACTAATTGCTTGGGGAATTCGACAGCACCTGGTACGAGGGAGGGAGAGCGGGTGTGACCTCCTCGCCAGCATCACAGCTTTTAAGCACGCCGTCATACAAGGAGGGTTCTATGATAAGCGCCGCGCCGGTCTCCGTCTCGAGAAACTCACTCGCAAGCCTACTCGCCTGTATATCCATGGTGTCACTGTTCGGAATGACGACTGAAATCGAGGCTGGACAACTCGGGATCGCGGGGACCGAGCCGATCGTGCCCCCATTGCCCTCGACACGCATCGTCGGGTCAAGAATGGCAAATGGCGTGCAACAGCTGGACGGACTGGTCTGTACCAATTGCGTCTTCGAAAACGTGGTGCTCACATACGCCGGTGGCAATTTCGAACTGTCCAATCCCCAGTTCAAGAACGATGTGATCATTGAGTTTAAGGGGGCCGCCTCCAACGGAGTGGAACTCTTTAAAAAGCTCATGTCACCGCCCCAGGCTCCACGAAAATCCCCAAGATACAACCCGAAGGCCAATCCGAAAGTGCCCGTGGCGATGACACTGAGCAACGATGATCTGAGAAGCGAAGGGGCTGAGAGGTAACGCATACGTGCCTCCATACAGGTCTGCGCGAACGAGGGATTGTCCTAGTTCTGTGCGCGGAGTATAGCACAGCTAACTCATGACCGGGAGCTAAAAACCTGATGGCCACCAAAGGTGTGTATAGCAGAACGAATACCGAAGGAAAGATCCGCTGGTACGTGCGCATCATGGTCGACGGCACCTACCAGCGCTTCGCGCCGCACGGCGGGTTTATCACCAAGAAAGAAGCGACCACCTTTGCCCTCCACGCCAAGGCGGATATCACACGCGGCAAATTCTTTCCCGACAAATTCAAGCGGGATTTTCTGCTGCCGCTCGAAACCATGCTGAGAGACCAAACCAAGATCCTCACCAAAACCGCCAACGAGAAAAACAATATCACCTATGAGCACTGGTGGATACACCACTTCGGCAGCATGGACATCGGCCTCATCACCCCGCGCACCATCGACCAGGCCAGGCAGAAACTGGAGCAAGAAAAGAAATCACCGCAGACCATCCACCACTACCTGAAATTTCTCCGGTACCGGCTCAAACTCGCCCAGCGAGACGGCCAGATCGAGCACTCCCCCTTTGAACGCCGCAAGCTCCCCGCCGTCCACAACACCCGCACCCGGTTTTATTCCATCGACGAACGCCGCCGCCTCTACGACGCCCTCGGCCCGGAATGGCGCGACGCCGCCGAACTCGCCGGCATCACCGGCCTCCGCTGGAGCGAGCAATTCACCCTCACCCGCGACCACATCCACCTCAAGGAAGGGTACATCGAGCTCCCCACCAGCAAAGCCGGCCGCCCACAGGCCCGCCTCCTGAACCAGCGAGCCCAGCAGATCATCAACGATCAACTCGCCAGGCACACATCACACTGGCTCTACCCCAACAGCACCGGCACCAATCCGATCGAGGCAAACAATTTTCGCAGCCGCCAATGGAAACCGGCCTGTGAGGCCGCAGGCGTGGCGAACGCCAGGTGGAACGACTGGCGACACACCTTCGCCTCCGATCTCACCATGGCAGGCCATTCCGACCGCACCGTGGCCGCATTACTGGGCCACACCACCACCGCCATGGTCCAACGCTACGCCCACCTCGCCGACGCCCATTTGCGAGCCGCCGTCGAAACCGTGTCCAACAAACAGCCAACTGCCACACACGCCAAATCGCCAAAGCCTCGTAAGTGATTGATTATATGGTGCGCCCGGTTGGAATCGAACCAACGACCCTCAGCTTAGAAGGCTGATTTTCATATTTCGAAGCATCAAAGAATAATTGTTTATCAATAACTTACGTTCTAACCAGTGGCCACAGGTGGACACGGTTAGCCATGCATGGCCACTTTTACGTCCTAATTGCGTCCAAATTTTTAGCAGCGTCATTCATTAAGTCTATCTTCTATGTTAAAGTGGAAGCATCCCATGAGCAAACCGAGCGCAAAAAATCGAGGCATATACTCCAGACCGTGGACCAATGGAGTGCTCATGTGGTACGTGCGCTGCATCGTAGACGGAAAGTATAGGCGATTTGGGCCATTCGGTTCACAGGAACTCGCCACAGAGATCTACGTAAAAATGAAAACACTCAACAGCTTGGGCATGCCAATGCCACATGAGAAGCCGAGACTCATCTTTCAATCCATGCCGCCGATTGAATTCGGAGAATGTTTATACTTTATCCAGTCCGGAACTGGCGGACCGGTCAAGATTGGATACACCAAACAACTGGCAACTCGTCTCAAGGCTATTCACAAAATGAACGGAGGAAGCGTCCGATTCCTCGGAGCGTTGTCTGGTAGCCGCAAGGACGAGAAACGATTTCACGAGAAATACACAGCGGATCGACTGCACGGGGAATGGTTTCGATTGAGTCGAGAAATCCTACTGTTTTTATGCGGTGCAGGAATGAAGCCCACGATAGCCGTGGAGGCAACAACGGAGCTTCTGACCACGTTCTCCTTGCAGGCAACCAACCCAGAACAGCAATTACAGCCGCTTTTATCTAAGTCGTCACAAACCCATTCTTGAATTATCCGCGAGGCTCAATCGGCGTGGATTGGTGCAACATCTCGTCTTTGCGAGCACTATTCTTGGTCGTGCCGTACATCCACATAATGAAGACCATGAAGGCATCCCGCAGCGTGGTCGTCAGCTCATGGACCGCAGCCTGAGAGCCTTGCTGGATATTGACGAAGATAAGCAGAAGCGAGATGCCGAAATAGACGGCCAGGATAATGCCACCGAGCACGTAAGGCGCCCGTTCCGTCTTAGCCCGGCTATCCTGGCGCACCGGCTTACCCTCAGCCGCCTCCTCCATTAATTCATCGCTCATGATCGCTCCCTTGTTCGTCGTAGAATTCCTTGTATTTCTGGTACTCCCCCAGCGTGAACCGCGACAGGCCGCGATGCTCGATCAGCGAGGTACTGTATCGCGCCGTCAGCTCATGGATACGCTTTACCAGATCCACCACCGTAGCCCGGTCGACGTCCAGGTCAGGGAGCGGATCCGGCTCCTGATAGAGCAGGCTCGCCGGCGGCTCCACCGGCAGCGGCCTCACGCTCCTCGGCAGTGTCGTTGAGCACCCGAGCCAGGCCGTTGACAGTCCGCACCAGATCAGGAGCCACAGGGCAATCCTCGCGCGTCTCAACAATGGTTGTAGTGTCATTCCGTGCATGCTCCACCTCTTTCGGCTGACGATCATTCTCTAAACGCACGACATCTTGATAGGATTGCCGCAGCTTCGCGTGCAGCCGGTCCTTCTCAGCCATCGACCGCTCGACGATTTTGAGCTTCAAGGCCTCCCGGACGATATAGTGCCCCGTCGCTTCCTGCTGCTGTTTCAACAAGTCGGCCAGCTGATCCTCATGGCATTCCTGATAGCCGAGGTATTGCTGGTACTCTCGCCAGCCGAAATAGCCGAGTGTCAGCACCGCCACCAGCCCGAGCGCCGCGCCGATCTTCGCTGCCGGAGTCGCCAGAAACATCGGGATCATGGTGTCCTCCTGTTCCACTCGCGCAGAAACTCCTCGATCCGATCCAACTTTTTATCGATCGACTGCAACCGTTCCCGGTCGCTCTCATGGTGCGCCATCAAGGCCGACACATCCTCCGCCAACGGCGTCACCCGCTCATACAGCGCCACAATGTCTGCATCGTGCTTCGTGCGCATCTGCTCAAATTTGCGGTTGATCCAGCCGGTCAGGCCCACGATCGCACTGATCGCCCCGAGGATCATCCCGAAGAGGCTGTCCATCCACTCCCATTTTGGCTGCTCCACGCGCCGGCCTCCCTGATCGACTCGCACACTCAAAACACGCATGCCGATAGGCCCCGTCATGCTCATACGTCACCCCACACCGCACACAGGCATACCGCCGCATCAGATCTGCGACGGCCCAGGCGCCAGATTCACAGGCTGATAGCAGCCCAGCGCGTCGATCTTCATCTTCCACGCCGGTTCCTCGAAATGCCCCATGTCTCCCGCCAGGTAGCTGCCGATTGGATCACCCAGCGGATCCAGCCCGACATCCCACGCCAGCTCATAGAGCTGATCCCAGAAATGATTATTCACCTGCCAATCCGCCGAGCCGTCGGCGTTCAGCGGGATGAGATCCACCGCCATCGAGGCCGGTGCGCCTGACGTGGTGATCACATTGTGGGCACTCAGCCCCGGCAGCGCCCGCGTCACGAGGGACTGCTTATCAGCCACGTCCCACACACCCGTTTCGCGGTTGAACGCCCGGCCCTTTTGATACTGCATCAACTGCTCCTGCACCGACCGATAGCCGAACACGAGAAACAGTTTTCGCTTCAGCTTCAGCTCGCACAACTCCACCAATTTCAGCACCGGCTGCTGGATAATCGGATGACAGCCATCAAGCCGATCGAGTCGTTGATTCATCAGGCCACCTCTTGCATCTGTTTTTTGATCGTCTCCCAGATCTGCTCATGCCGTTGGCACGTCATCGCCTCGCGTTGTTCCAGCCGGTTGAACGCGATGGTTTTATCGAGACAGTTGCCGCAATTCAGGCAATTCCACATCACCGGCAGCCTCGGCCACCGACGCGACACCGACCGCCACTCCCGGTCACAGTAGCCCCGTTGCACCATCAGCCCATGACAGCGCGCGCATTCCATCGGCCTCCCTCACACAGGAATCTGCGTCCAAAAACCTTCGATGCGAGCCCCCGCGAGAGTAAATGTGAGATCTAACCAGGAGGCCTGGTTTGCCGCTGATGCCAAACTCCCGCTTACCTTGGCCCCTGCAGGCAGCGCCACCGTTCGCCCGCCAGTCGCGTCCTGAACAAAGCGAACGCGCAACCGCTTGCCGACTGAAAACGAGGTGATTGTAAACGAGGTGATATTCGCCGTAAGCGTGCCAACCTCGAAGTATTTTCCATCCGTGGCGTTCACGGAGATTGAAGACGCAAACGAGACCAGTACGCGATTCGGCACCGCGTAATCGTTCATGGAAAACAGTTTGATGCCGTCGCAGACAACGAGCTTCCCGGTGCCACTATTCAAGCTAGTCAATGTTGTCGCTTCCCCATCGATCGTTTCTGAACCGTTAGGGTCCAAGCTCACGCTGTTTGCCGTGTTGTAGTTGTGGTTGATCACCGTGCAGAAGAATCCATTCCCCAACGCCGCCGACGCGGCGAAGCTCACGGTGATGGCATTCGTACACACAAACACCTTTCCGATGTCCTCGCGCTGCACGGTAAAGTTGGCATTCTTGGCCACCACCGGCATTTGCGGACGGCTCGGTCCTCGGAACACCTCATACCAATCCGTCCCCCGCCGCTGGATCAACAGAAATTTCTTCGTATCGTCCAGCACATAATCCGCGTTGCGATCCAGGAAGATCTGCCCCGCGCCGGTGGCCGCATGCTTCACCACCACCACCCGCGCGGCGTTGGTGTTTCGCAGAAGCAGCAGCGACCCATCCGGATAGTTCGCCTGAATGATGTTCGCGAGATCGTCGGACGCTGCGAGCGATTCCGTTTCGACTACCAGCACCCCGCCGCTTCCCGCCGGCGTGATCGACCCCGCCGCAATCGTCAGCGCCAGGTCCGGAGTGCCGGCACCGGGAATCTGCTTCGTCGCCGCGAGCATCGCCTCTAACCCAGCCTTGAATTCACCCTCGGTCCTGGCGTTGTCAGTCAGATAATTTACTGCCGGTAACTGTGACATACGATATCCTCCTCAATAGCCGTGTACGATTGCATCCACCAGGCCAGTCGTGGCCACTCCATCTTTGTCAAACACTTTCACCAGCGGCCCGAGGGCCGCGCTTTTATCCATCACCTTCACATACGCAGACGCCCCACCGTCATCGAGCAGCATGGTGCGAACCGAGACAATTTCCCGATAGCTGTTCGTCAGTGAGAGCCGCGTCCCGAGCGCCGAGATCGCCGCATCATTGACCGTCTCCAGCAGATCCGGCACATCAAAGATCACGTGGAGCTGTTGCAGCACGGCCTGGACCGTACCGGAATAGCCAATGATTCGAATCTTGTAGGGCTGGCGTCGGAGATGGTCGATCTGCCCAGGCCATTGCATGTATGGGCCAACCGCGCTCCACATGGCGGCATCGGCGCTGCCCCACATCAGCGCGGTGGCGTCGCTCTGCCACATGACTGCACTGGAGTCAGCCTGGTACTCGATCGACCAGAGCCCCGCCATGGTGATGGACAATTTCAGCATCGCGTCCAGCTGGTCGCTCGTCGGCTCCACGGTGAACTCGTAGGTCATGCGACTGAAGGCCGCCGTCCACATGAGCGCCGTTGAGGATGGCGACCACATCGCCGCCGAGTCTTCCGTCCAAAATACGGCGCTCGCGTCCGCTTTAATATCCCCGCTGATGATCGATCCATCCGTGATCGTCCCAGGCCAGCCGAGGGCGCGATGGTCTTCGGTCAACACAATGTTATCGATGATCACGCCGTCATAGACCACGGTGAGTGCCTTCGCGTTCAGACTTTGATTCCCCGCCGAATCAACCGCTTTCACCAGATAAGTCTGCGTACCCGTGCGTTTAAAAATTTGAAAGTCCGTCACCCCCAGCACATGCTCATGTGCCGGAGTCGCCGCCTCCCAGTCGGTGGAATTCCCTGGACGAAACCGCACGAGAAATCCGGCATGGTCGCCAGGCGGAGCGTAGTCCCACCGCAACCGCTCCCCCTCGAGGACCAGCGCCTGCACATCTGGTGGATTGAGAATACTGCGCACGATCGAGGCCTGTGGCGCCGTCAGCACGCTGCTTTCCACCCCAGCCGTGGAGACGCTCGTCACCAGCACGCTCACCAATTCGCCAGACGGAATCCCGCTGATCGGGAAAGCCCCGTTGGCCGACTCACCCAGCAACACATTCGTTCCGTTATCGGTGCGGTACACACGTCCCGCCTTGAAATGCGGAGAACCAGGCGGCGACCACGAGACCCAAATAGATTGCGTGGCGTCGATCTGCTCCAGCATCGTCAAGTGCTTCACGTTGCTCGGCGGCCCCGTCATGTCATCCAATGCACTGTATTGCACCTGGTTGGTTTCAGACACGGCAGAGTCATCGTAGACCGCCGCGTTGTATTCCACCGCCGTGATACGGACATCCAGATCCTGGGTCCGCTCGATCGACATAATGCGAAATGGCTTCGTGCTGATCAGCGTCTCACCGAAGGCCCACACCTCGCCCTTCACCGGTGTGACTGCCCACGAACCGGAAATAACCAAGGTGGTCACTGTGCCGGGAGCCGTCGATACCGTCTTGGTCTCGACCGTATCGTCATCGTGCCGCACCAGAATTTCATAGGTTTTCCCGGACTCGATCGTCACCGGTCGGTCCAGCACGATCGTCGCACTGGATGATCCAGACAGTGCCCGACCGCCGAATCCCCATTGCGGAATATCATGCTGAAACCGGATGACATCTCCAGGCTCGCAGACCACCGCATCGAGCGCAGCCTCAAAGCTGACAGTCCTCGTGACATATCGATTCACCTTTTGATTGAAACGCGCCAGCCGCGCCGCGTGCGAACTGCGAGTGATCCCATAACCGCTGATCGTCTTCCGGCGAGGTTGCTCGGAGTTCGTCGTCAAGAGCGCATCTTCCAGCACGATCATGTCTTGCGCGTAGCCATTGCCGGCGTTGAGATACTGCACTTCAAAAATGTTGGAACGGTCCTTCAGCGAGAGAAAGATCTCTTCGAAGGAATCGGCCTTGATGTTCGCCATGGTGAAGAGCTGGACAGGAACAGACGGCTTTTCAACCTTGATGCGAATGTAGCTGCCGATCTTGATCGGCGAAGCCTGTCCGATCAGGCAGATCCGCTGCACCGCCGACCAAATATTCTCCCGGTCTGCATCGAAAACGAAATCGCAGGTAGCTCGCGGCTCTGTGCCGCCAATGCCATTCGGCACCAGCTCCCCGCAAAAGATATCCCAATCGACAAAACTGTTAATATCCAAATCGTTCGACCGAACCTCATAAACCAAGCCAGCCTGCGTAGATCCAGCCCACGCCTGGACGAACGTCCCACTCTGCGTGCCATAGTCGATCGTGGCTACAATCCCGACGGCCTGCTGAGACGGCACGTGCACCACATCCCCTTTGCGCAACGTCGAGGCCGTCCAGCCGGTGCCAGATCCGGCAAACGTCACCGATCCATTCGTCACCGACAGTGTGCCGGTCTCATAGAGTTTTCGCCAGGTAAAGCGGCCATGGCCATAGCGCTCGTTGGTGAGCATGTCGAACACGATCCAGGCAGGACTCCGCGTATACTGCACCACATAGGTATTAGAATCGCCTATCCACACCTTAAGCAATCTGCCCACTACTTCGGCCGTCACACGCGGCAATCCACCGCTCAGCTGATTCGTCGCCAAGGCACGCACCGCCAAGAGCGCCGTGTTGGGATAGGTATACTCGTCGTTCACCAGCTCGGTAATCGCCTCACGCCTCACCGTGTCCACCCTCTTTGTGGACGTGCTTTCTGTGGTGGTGCGCCGCACGCGGACGTCATACTGTCCGCCAGTCAATCCGTCCACTCGTATCGTCTGACGGATCACGGAGCGCGTGTGATTCCGAAACGTCTGACGCGGCCCCGTCGTCCATGTACCGGACGCGCTCAACTTATAATCCACCTCGATGGACACACTAGCTCCCGCAAAATCACCGTTGTCGTTGATCAGAAACAACCCACCTGGAAAGGTGAGCTTCACCACAAATGCATTAATATTTGATCCGAGCGTCGTATAGGTAATGAAGCTCGTCGTGAGGAGGGCATCGGCATCATATGTCACACCCGGCTTGCTATCAAACAACGTGATGGCAGATTGCGCATTCTGGCCGGTGCGCGTTTGCACTGCCACACCCGCATAATTCTCCATCGGCTGTTGGTTAATTTGCAAATTTCCAATCGACACCACCTCACCTTCCGACATGGCATACAGTACATGCAGCACATCGTTGTTTAATTCCGTCTTAACCTGCGCCGCAATCAACTGCCCGCCAACTCGGTGAATCCCGTACACGACCGGGATCGGCGCGCCGATCCGCGTGCCGTTGGTGATGCCCGTAAATCCGTATGTATTCGAGGATTGCAGATCACTGGAGGTGGTCGGAATATTCGCCGCAGTAGGCCTCCCGGCCATCATATTTTCGATGGTCGGAAAGGCCTGAAAGCCAGCAAGCCCACCAGTCAACAGCCCGGAGGCCCACGTCGGCATACCGACAGCACGAAGCGCCCAATAGACGCCCAACGGCGGAAAGACGATGCCAGAGACGATTTTGCCGATGGTGCCGCGCAAGCGTGGATAGAGCACGATCTCCGAGCCAGGCACCAGGAGATGCGTGTCCCACTCCTGCCGAGCGAGCACGCGCCCACCATCCACCGCGACCCAGTCGCCGACATGGCATTCCGCTGGCACTGCCTCACTCAGCCAGCTTCCGACAGGGCACGACAGCATCTCCCGCGACCGCTCCGGCTGCAACGGATCGCGAATCACAATCAGTTCACAGTGGCTTACCAATTCACTCGTAGACATAAAACCCTACAATCCGCTCACGCCACGGCTCACGATCCACCCGGCTGATCACCGCGCCGGTCGTCCGCAGACTATGGAGAAACTCGACATCGCTGATCATGTATCCGATATGGCCAGGGGCTTCGCCGCTGCGAAACTCCACGACGCCGCCAGGCACCGGCTGCGCACAGAGACGCCACCCGCCCAACCGCTCGGCAATCCAGCCCTTCACATCCATCGGGCTCTCAGCGGAGACAAATGGATCAGGAATAGGCCGCCCGGCACGACGGCAACATTCCACCACCAGCCCAAAACAATCGGTCGACGATCCAGGCAATCTAGCGCCGAGCTGGTAGGGCATGCCGAGCAAATCCTCGACCGGCACCATCACAACCTCCCTGACTGCGGCGACAACAAGGGAAAGCCGCCGAAGCGAGGCACGTTCACATGAGCCCGGCAGCCGTTGGACCCTTCAAGAATTTTACTGCACGTTGCCAGCCCGCCCACGTAGCCGCACTCCGAGCTCTTGTAAATCCACCGGCAGCTATCCCGGAAGAACCGGCCTGAGGGAAACTGATGTTGCGAGATCCGGTCATGCCCGAGAATGAACGTGACAAACTGCGAGCCCTTCACCTGGATGCTCATGACCTCGTACCGTTCCTCCAGCACCACGGCATCAGGATCAGCCAGATTGGCGGAGTTCACATATTTGATCGAGACCCGCGCGCCTCGCAGTTCATTGAATTCAACATAGGCGCTGATCTCCCGCGTGACATTTGAAACCGAGATCGACACGTCATGCAGCCCACCCTTCGCATCCTGCGAGATCTCCTCGATCTCACAGCCGAACGGCGCATAGTTCTCTCCGTCGAACGTCACCGTCGTCGGATTCGGCACCAGCCGCAACGTGGTCGAGGCATTCACTTCCACCGTAATCAACGGCAACCAGGCCGAGGGCATCGCCAGTTTGTTTTTTTCAGCTATTAAGCTGGCAGTCAGTTGTCGCATTTATCTCACCCGCCCACCCCGCTTCGGCCAAGACCTCGGCTTGCCCGTCACAACGCTTCCTCAATCTCGATCGGCCCGATGTTGTAATGCGCCGTGCCGACAGATCCCAACAGCTTCACCGGAGGCGGATTACTCGCATCATGTTTGAACCGGCAGGAGACGACCTCCGCCGTGATCGGATTCGTAAAGTCAAAGGCCTCCGATCCGCCCTTCCTCGCATCCCAAAAGGCGAGCCACGTCGTGCGATCGGCAGCCGACACCCCTTGATGCAGAAACTGAAACGCCCGTGGCGCCGTCGTGCTCTTGGCCCGCGTCTGCGCGTACCCCGCCTCGTAGCCCGTCCTCACCACCTGATAGGCGCGCGGGATCTCCACGAAACTATCGGGAGCAATCGCGATGGATGGATAGGCCGCCATCTACGCCCCTCCAAACGCCTGCCGGAGATCCGGATCACGATAGATGATATCCACGATCATGCCCTTCAGCTGTCGGCGGTAATTGACCTGCGGCGCATCAGTGCGCCCGGAGTTCACCACGTTGACAGTAATATTCGGCTCACTCGACGTCGGCACCGACCCGGCATTCAATCGATCCAGCATGGCCATGCCTCGTCGATTCAACACGCCCTCGCCGGGTGTCAGCATCGCCCGGACAGTATCCTGATTACCTGCCCCAAGCACCGTCCCGCCGCTTGCAAATTTTATCGCCCCCACATCAATACCGGAGACGTTTCTCCCGCCGATGCCACCAAAGAGCCCGCTGAGTCCGCCTCCAAATCCACCGGTCAACCCTTTGAGCACCGCAATCGTCGCGAGCTGCGCGAGCACCTGGGCAATGATCTGCTTCGCAAAGTTGGCAAAGCTGGAAAACAGATCCTTGAGCGACTTGATCTTGTTATCCATGAGATCGAAGAAGAATGTTCGGAAGGCCCCCTCCATCATTTGTGCTGTCCGCCTGGCGATATCCGCCGCAAATCCAAAGGCCGATTGCGTGTCTTGCACATATTTTTGAAGTCCCAGCGCCCACCCCTGGAAGATGTCGCCGGAGTATTGCTGATTGATCGCCGCCAGCTTGGTGAGAGACTGCAGCTCCGCCGTTTCCCGCTCCTGCGCAGTCAGCACCGTCTTACTCAGAATCTCATCCGCCTTCATCGATTCATGCTCGCTCCAGGCGTTCAAGAGCTTCGCTGCTTCGTCAGTCGTGATCTGTAATTGACTGGCGAGATTCGCTCGCAAGAGATCGAGCTGATGGTCCATCCGCAATTCCGTCGAGGCCCCGACCTGATTGTCGTAGTCGATCCAGGCCTGGACGTTCTTGATGAGCGATTCCCGCTCACTGGCCGCCGCCCGATCACGGAGCTGCACTTCAAACTGCGTCCGTTGCACGATCGCCTGCCCCTGCCGCGCCTGCTCCGCTTCATCTTCTTTCCTGAATTGTCGCTGACGATCGAACGCGAGAAAGTATTCATTCGGCGCCGCCGCCGCTTCGCGTGCCAGCTTCGCCTGAATTTCTAAGGCACGATTCTCCGCCAGAAAGATCTCCAGCTTTGCCTTGCCGAGCTTTTCCTGATCGACAGAAATCGCAACCGTCGCGCCCATGGAGACGTCCCGTCCTCCGGTCTGAGGTGCGGGCGAGGCGCCCCCGCCACCGACTGCCCCGAGCTGATCCTGAAATATCTGATGCAGCCGTTTATCCGTTTGTTGGTCGAGATTCTTCCGGCTCTGCACGAGTACATCATCCCAAAACTTCTTCATCGACGCGCTGGCGCCAATCTTCTTGAAGAAGATATCCAGCTCTATCGACAATTCTTTCAACCCATGCCCCAGCAACGTGAAGATTGAGGCGAGGCCCTGCATTTCTAGCTTAAACACTTTACTGACCGGCCCAGTGGCAGCATCGCCCATCGATTGCATCAGCTGCGTGAGCGGCCCGATCAGCTCCTTCCCAATGCCCAACTTGAACCCTTGCGCGGACGCCTCCAGCTTCTTGATTTCATCATTGAACTTGTTCGCCGCGATCGCGGTATCCTTCGACATCACCACACCAAGGCGCTCGGCCTCGCGCATCAACTCGCTAATCCCGGCCTTCCCCTGGTTCAGAAACGGGATGAGGTCAAGCCCGGATTTCCCAAAGACCTTCACCGCCGCGTCCGCCTTTAAGGCGCCATCCGGCATCTTTGAGAAGACGTCGGCCAGCTCAAGCAACACCTCCACGGTCGGACGGATCTGCCCGCTCGACGTCGTCGCCGACACGCCAAGGCTGGTAAAGAGTTTCGCCCCTTCGCCACTGCCGCGCGACGCCTCCGCAATGGACTGCGAGAGCCCCTTCATGGCCACGGTCAACTGCTGGCCTTCGAGATCGGCCATCTTGGCAGCGTGGGATAAGGCGGTATAGGCTTCCACCGTGGTGCCGGCCCTCTGCGCCCCTTTGAGTGCTTCCTCCCCGAAGTTCGCGGTGCTCTTCGCAATGGCAAACAGGGCCGTCCCCGCTGCTGTAAGCTGGACGCGCCAGTCCTTGATGAAATCATTGAACCCTGAGAGCGCCCCCTGCGAACTGCGGAGTTCGTTCTTAAACTCGTCGGCAACCAGCTTGAGAACCAGCGCCAGTTCTCGATTTTCAGCCATCAATGCACCTCAGTAGACGTTGTAATCCGGCACCGGCCAGAACCTCGTGGAGACCGATAGGCTGCGCGTCCTGACCGTGTGACGGCTGCCGCCGTGCGTATCCGGCATCGTCGCCGCATCGTCGCCCACCCCGATGACCATGGCGAACGCCGCGCAGGTGCCGACGCCATCCCCAGGATTGATACCCAGTTGAGACAGTAGTAATGACACATCAGTACGCCGCCACTTCCGCCCACACCATCTCCACCAACACGCGCACCTGATTGCTCGTCGAACTGCCTAAGGCGATATTTTCAATCACGATGCCCTCGTTCGCCGCCAGGACCAGCGGATGGATCGCCTGCTGGCTGCTATCCAATAGCCGTTTTGTCACCGGCTGCGAGGTGGTGGAGACGGAGGCGATCCAGGCCATCAACGAGGAAAGCGGGGAGCCATCTTTCGTGGCCGTCCATCCAGTCATTCCACCGCTTGCACCGGCCAATACTAGATGTCGCACCTGCGCACCGCCAGGCGATCCAGACATCCCGGATGTACGCATCACGGACACCGACGGAGTGACGGTATTCGTCGAATCGATAACGGAAAAACCTGTGCATTTGAACAGGCCAACCTCCAGATCGTAGGGGAGCGCCACACTGCCGAACGGCAGCACGCTCACTTCGATCAGCAATGGCACCAGCAGATTACCGCCAGCGTTGCGCATCTCGAACAGTCTGGAATTCGCCGCTTGTACGGCGATCAGCGTGAGTTTCGCCGAGGTGCGGTAGTGCCCGAGCGTGCCATAGTCGAGCGGTTTCAGATGGACATTCGCCGCCTTGAAGGCTGCGCCTCCGCCGCCGATCAGGCTCCCGTTTTCAAGCTGCGTTTGAATCGGCATGCGCCCTCCTCAGTTCCACACCCATGATACATTCCACTGCCCATACAGCCGCGTGCCCTGCCCATGGCTGGCCAACTGCGACGCATTGAGTCCGTAGATCGTAAAGCCCGTGCCGGCGACGATGTTCCCCGCAACCACCTTGAGCGTCTCCACGAGATGCTCATCGGCTGAATGGTCAGCCGATGCCACCGGCCTCATCCAGGCCTCCACCAACGAGCCAGCCACGATCCCTGTCTGTCCAATGACGGCCACGGATGTATCGGACTTTCCGGGAAACGATCCAAAATCCAGCACCGCCGTGCCTTGCGCACCCATTCTGATCCTCCTGCTACTCCTCCGTGATCTCGCTCGCCGTCGTCAGCCGTGGATTTACACCGATGCTCATCACGATTGGATCGACCAGCGTGCCCACATAATCAATCACGCCCGATCCTCGCGACACACTCCAATAGGTGATCGGCGTGCCTGGCGAGGCTGTGCAGACCCCAAACGACACACTGGCGGACAGATTCGCCCGATGTCCGGAGACCGTCCATCCCACCGCGCTGCGCGGCACGGTCTGCCGGCTGTAGCCTGCGTAGACCGCCTCGTTGATGGCCTGCGAACCGCCGATGCCTGGATCCGCCACATGCAGCGCCAGCACATGCCCCGTGAACGGCACCGCCGCATTGTCGGCCACCGTGGAGATCGGAATGCCCTGGAAATAGAGCTTGAGCACATCATTTCGAAACGTCGCGCCCTTGGGCACTATGGTCCTCCGCTCGCAGTAGTGTTCTTCTGCGTCAAACAAGCCCCTTCAGCCGGGGCATACGATGCCAACGGATCCCCGCTCTGATCGTAGACTTTGAAACAGACACGCGGAGGAACATTCGGATCCGGCATCGGCATATCGATGCTAAATATGCCGCGCATCGTGTAACTCGTGTTGTTGCCTTGATCGATCGTCGGCGTGGCCACCGAGGTCAACGCCGTAATGCCGTTGGTATGCGTGAGCGATCCGCTCAGTGGCCCTCCGGCCACGCCACCATTCAAAATACTCGACCCATCGCTGCCCCAAAACGAAACCCCGTCGGCCGTTGGCGAATCCGGCACCACGCTGTTGAATGCGCCGCCGTTGATGCTGTAGCGAAACCGTGGTTGGAGCACCGCACAGTCTCCACCTTCGCAATTCAGTTGCGCCACAAGCGCCGCCGCGCCACCCTTCACTACCGTGCGCTGTTCATTGACTGCGCCTCGATTCTCGGGCGATCCGTTCGGCAGATACACCCCCTGCCACTGATGCGCCGCCTGTGCCATGGTCGTCGAAGAAACCGGAGGCTGCCACGCTGCATAGATATCCGCGCAGCTCACATCAGTTGTGTAGATATACGCCTGATCGATGATGTCTGGTGGAGACTGCGCGACCGTAAAATCAGTCGGTGGCAGCCCCAACCTGAACGTCGATGGAAAGGTATAGGAGGTGTAGCTCTGCACGGACGCCCCGGAGATCGTACCGACTTGCCCGTTGATATAGAGCGTGGCCGTGTCCGTAGTCGGATGGAACTTGACGCACACATGGGTATCCCCGGCCACCACTGGAAATTCTGTGTTAACCGGACTCGTCACCGACTGAGTGGCAAAATCCCAAATGTTGTCACTATCCCGCCGAATGTAAAACCGCTGATTCGTGCCAAGCGAGACACCGGCAATCTGCCGTCTTTTCCCCAGTTCTGATGCGCTGAGGCGAACCCCGAACGCCACGACAAGATGGCTCGTGGAGGGATTGTGGCCACTTAATAATCCTGTATCGACGTAGGAATCCACTCCGTTGGCGAACTGCACTCCCTGTCCGTCATGGGCTGCCGTATATGCAATATTCGCAGAGCCGATGGCGTGGTTTCCGTTGCCGCTGGAATCGTTCAGATTGTTTTCAAAATTGTAGATAGCCGCCGCCCCGGCCGGAAAACCAGGCCCGCCGCCACCGGTGCAGGCAGAACTATCCACAGGAAAATTCGTAACCGTGTGAAGCGACTGATTGAACTGATTCCCGATCAGCGTCGAATCAGTGTTGGCCCCAGACGCCGAGATCGTCCATGTCTGCCCAGCCGCGCACGCGCCGCCCGAGATGCCGCCCACCGTGATACGCACCAATCCCCCAGCAGTCACCGAGATGCTGGAAGACACAGGAGTCCCGCAGCCGGTGCCGGTGCAAGCCGGCGTCCAGGTGCCGAGTGGTTGAATAGGTGGATTAGCCGTACAAATGACGACATCAAGGGTGTTGCCATTGATCGACGCGGCCACGACCTCGGGCTTCTCCGTTGCGCCCTGCTCAGGGTTGGTACCACAGAACGGCAATGCGATGTTGGTCCCGCCGTTGATAGGCACAGACCCAGCTTTGAGCGTCAGGTTGTCGTTAGCTGGATCTGTAAAAATATCTGTCGCGGTCCCACTGGTAAGATTATCGGTCAGGACCGTGCCAGTCCCGGCGTTGTTAATCGGGGTACCAAATCCAACAATAACGTTGTTCTGCACAACCGTTCCCACGGTCGAGGACGTCTTCAGGTTGATGCCCAGCGTACAAGACCCCCCGATGCAATAGAAGGAATTCTGCCGGAGCGTGTTGTTCAGTGGGTTCTTCAGGTCAACCGTAATACCCGTTGTGCAGGTCGGCCCGACGACAATAAAGTTGTTCTCTACGATATGCGACTCATGCGCAACAAAGACTTCAGATCCACCGTCGAGCGGCCGCTGACAATTATCATGCGTGTAGTTACCGCGGAAGATGATGCGCTTCGGCGGGAATTCCGTCTGGTAGAACTGAATGGCCATCTGCGCATTGCCATAAATCTCGTTGCGCTCGAAGATCCAATCATCCGCCTGCGCGTAGATCCCATGTTCTAAATTCGACACGCCATTATCGTGAATCTCAGAGTCCCGCATCACCCCGCCAGTAGATAGCCGCGTAATTAAAAGGCCCATCTTCTGGGAGTTGCGCAGCTCGACATTCGTAAGCAACCACCTGGTCGACGTGCCGTCCACTTTCAGCGCGTCATTTGTCACTGTCCCGCCCGCTCCGGCATCGATGACGATCCCATCAAGCCAAACAAACGACTTATTAGTCAGGAGCAGGGCATGTCCTCCCGTTGAGGATGCGTTAGGCCTATAAATGGCCTGCCGTGGATTGATCGCTCGGATAGCCGTACGAGCAGATATAGAGGTGCCTGCACTGATCGCGGCGCCGATGCTGGTGTCGGTATAGGTGCCGTCACCAACCCAGATGGTGTCGGCAGCCGCCTCGCACGTCAGCACCGATGTGAGCGTCAACTTCGCTGTGGCGATATCCTGCGCAGCAGCACAACTATTCGCGTCGCTGCCGGATTTCGTGACAAAGTACTCGGCTGCCACCGACAGCACTGGCAGGCACAGCACAATAAGCATGACCCCGACACGGATCATGGCATCCTCACCACGGATCGACGGCGTGTCACATCGCTCGGAATAATATTGCTCGTATACGAGTTATCCAGCGCCACCATCGTGGTCGTGGCCGTGCCGGATCCGCTGAAACGCACCATGGGATTAACATTGCCATTGCCGGTGTTTTCGGTGATCGGAGCGAGGACGAGGTTGCCATTGTGCTTGCACGACAGCTGATCCCCAATCGCCCACACCTCAATACTGTCACCGTCGGCCACCGTAGTGGATACGGTCCCGTCCGTCGTCAGCGAGCCAGTGACCACGTGTCCATATTCGACTTGTTGCGTCGCCGCATCACGAGCGACACAGTAGACATAGGTCGAGGTGGTCGTTCCGGTATGCCGAGCCCCTGGCCCTCCGGAGACATTCGTGGCCGTGCCGCGATCAATGAGCGAGACCGTGACGCGATGCAGCATGTCGGTGGAATCGAGCGTCGAATCGTTATAGAGCAGATTCGTCCCGACCGAATTGACGTTGCGCAGGGTGTTACTCAGTATTTCAGCCGTCGACCCTGAATAGCGCACCCACGTGTGATCGCAGACATAGTTCGGCGTGTTGTCGTCCGCGCAGTTCCATGTTTCGCTAACCGTCGCGGCCGCCCACGCCACGGGCGCCGTAAAGAGATTCTTGGCGAACCGCCAGACATCCGGCAGATACGACGAGAGGGGAGCCGGTCGAGACCATATTTCTTGCCCATCAATCACAATCCGCTGTCTGCCGTTCTTCCGTCCTAACGAGACATTCTGGCTATCGACGAGTTCTGAAATAAGGCCATCAAACGTGGTGGCGGTAACAGTCAGGCCTCCTTCCGCGCGCATTTTGTCACGGTCGCTCTTGCCTACCGCTCGCTTGTTACTCAGATCAATCACGCCGGCGCGAACAGGCACACTCGGCCCTTTACACAGACCGTACCCCGCCGGCTGCGTTTCACTGGCCCGCACGCTCTTACAAAAGTGCCCAGGTATTCCGCCAGTGGCTCGAAATGGATTCGCCTCAGTTCCATCGCCCTCATACGGCGACAGGTAGAGGACCTGTGCGGATGCCTGACCAGCAATCAATAGGAGATACAGCGTGAAGAAAAATCGTTTGCGCATTTCAGCTGCTCATCGTAGTGGTGAGATAGAAAATGCCGATTCCATAAAAATGTAGGGTAGCTTCCGGCGTCGTCGTGCCAGTGACGTCCAGCGTGTAGCGCACAAATAGTTGATCACCAGCTGCGCACGTGCCGGCTGGCGTCACCGCTGCGCTCATGGTGCGATCACTTGCGCTGCTGCCCGTCACGGCGGCATCATCGATCGGTACGGACGTGCCCCATGTACTCGATGGTGTCTCACCGACACCTCGGCACTGAGCCTTGATATCGCTGTGCATGGCGCTGGTATTCGCGGCGGTCTGCGTATAGAGCGGCTCAAACTCCAATGTGCCGCCGTCCCATGCGGTATCCATCACCAGATCGAAATCCATATCGCCGTTAGCCGACGAGCCACACACCATCGTGAGCGTTTTCGGGCCACTGTTGATCGTGACCGGACTTGCGGAAAGTGGACACTTCGTGCCGTCGCCCACAAGATACCCGGCAGGAATAAACAGGTATTTCCTTATTTTCTTTGTCCCAAGCGCGTACTGTAACTTGGGCGTCGCAGCATTCGGATCGAAATCGAACAGGCGATTGCCAGAGGCGTCGGCAATATAGCTTTTGTAGGTAGCCTTGACGTCATGCCCCTTATCGCAGTTATCGAGCACGCCACTCACTTCGCAGGTGAATTTCAGTCCGTTGGTCGGATCGTCGAAGAGCACCCAAAACCTGCCTGACGCGGTAGACCCAAACTTTGGAGCCGTGCCTGGGCTGACGGCTGCACCATAGATGCGATCGATGAGGATCACATCGTCAAGACCTTGCGCGCCGCCGCCTGATCCACGGCTCGCAACCGCAGTCGTTCCTCCGCCGGTGACCACGATTGTGCCACTCGTGTAGGTAGACACCCGCGCCCGAAACCGATAGGCCCCGCCTGGACATTCCCAGTAGCCGGGATCGCTCGTGGAGGTTTCCCTCGTGTCGATCGTGGCTTCCCGGCAGAGCACGGCCACCCATCCGGCCGCATCCCTTGATTTCTTCTCAAATACGACGGTGCCGACAAACGTGCCTTCGATCTGCACCACGATCGTGGAGAAATAGTCCGCCGGCAGCTCAGCACCATTACCCGTGGCCGTCGCGCCGCTGTGAAACACCCACGGCAGCGCCGAGTCGGCCAAGGCGCGCCCACCTGGAAAACTCAGCACAGCGATCACGAGCAATGCCATGAGTCTAGTCATCATGTCCCTCTCAGTTCGGACAGGTCCGGCAGGCCTGCGCCAACCCGTCTCCGAAATATTGCGTGCATTCCGTCATACAACTTCCCCCGCAGAACTCCCCGATCTTCCGATCCCGCTTCGCCGCCGGCGCGTCCGTCCACCAGGGCAGCGTCACACCGAGCCAGCCAAGGATGGCGCGGTCGACGACGTCTCGCTCGATGCAGCGCCGGAGATAGGGCTCGGACTCGGCTGGCCCCCATTCGGCGAGGAGCTGAGGAACTCGTGTAAGGTCTCCTCCACTGAGCGCGACGAGGCTCCGCTCGACCCACTGCCCCCAGGTGCATGAGAGGGTGCGGCTTCGGCCTGCGCCGCCTCGGCCAGTTTCTGAAACTCGGCCTGCAACACCTTGCCCGGAATGAGCATGGCCATCTGATCCGGCCGACAATACCGAAAAAAATGAGGGCCGAAGAGCGCCACCTCCCCGCCGGTCAATTCGCCGGCGAACACCTCGGCCCGATCCTGAATCGACTTGAACGACAGCCGCGAATGCTCCGCGCGCGTGTGTGCCGCATCGATCAAGCTGATCGCCATGAACAGCGGCCCTCTCTCGCGCAGCAGATCGTGCACAGCGGCGTAGTCCATCCGCTGCATGTCGATATCCTTGAAGATGTGATCGGCCAGCCATTTGTTTTGCTGCCACGAGAGCGGCTCTAGGCGGTACTCGCCGCCGCCGATCTGATAGTTTTTCTCTTTGATCTCAACTGCGTCGTCCATGCGGCTCCTTATCTATGTAAACGCGATACTCAGCTCGTCATCACCAGCGACCGTGTCACGCTGCATGAGAAAGTCAGAATTCAACGTGGCGATTCCGTTGCGATCCCCCTCGGCGATCTTGGTGTATTGCGCTTTCGGAATGCTGAACGTCACGATATTCCCCGCCGTCGAGCCATGTTTCCAGGTCAACAGCCCGGTCGTGTTGGCCTTCCAACGTCCATAGAAATCATGCGTCGCGACCAGCTCATCCTCCGGATCGAAGCTCCCCTTTGGCTGGCGATCGGTGAGCAGTGTCGAAATAAACCCGGAGGCTTGATTGATATCCCCGCGCCTCTCCAACACATTCGCCATGTCAAATTGGAGCTGCGAGATGAACGCTTGAAAGGAGGCAATGCTGAAGACGGCAGAAAGCAGAGGAAACGGAATCGTCGTTTCAATGCCGGACGGTGTCGGCAGCGCGACATCCGTGACGTCGACATCGACCCCAATAAACTCAAACTCCAACATGCCAGGCTCGCCGCTCTTGGCGCTGCATTTCACATTCCCGCGCGCGCCCTTCGTCTGCTTCTTGAGCCCGTCACGATAGGTGGCGATCGTCATCGTGGGAATAGCCGCGAGTGAGCTTTCTGGGCTGTAGGTCACACTGGTGGACGCCACGACCACTTCCTTGAGGCCGCACGACTTCAAATATTTGCCGAACGCCGGCGCCGTACCCGCTGCGCCGGAGCCCTTCACCTCGCACTTGAACGCGATAGCCGAACCGCGCGTGGTGGCAATCTGCCCCTGCGGAGACAGCGAGTTATTCAGAAACTTCCGCTTGAACATCGGCACATCCGCGTCAAACTTCGGATCCATGATCAGATTGTTCGCGTCGGCTCCGGCCAAAGCGATCGCCGTCCCTTCCGTCACCTCCGGCTTGCCTGCTAGCACCACCCGATTGCTTAAAATTCGTCCCATCGCGCACGCTCCTTTCTACTCAGCCGAATAGCTGTCAGTCTACTCTCGCTCAGATTTCCTCGGTGGCTCCACCAGCTCGGCGCTGCCGCCATTGAGCAGCAACTCCGCTTCCTTCCTCGGCAAGTCCAGCACATCCCCAGGCTCGCCCGTCTTGTCTTTCTTCTCGTCGTAGTACGTGCAGGACAATCGGACTTTCACGATGCGCCCCCTCCTAGTTGTGCCACAGTTTAAACAGCGCCGGAAACATCTTTCACGGTCGGCATGAGTCCAGAGACTCTCTTGAGAGATGGCGCCGACCCTGACACACCCACAAGCCGTACCAATCGCAGCAGGACCAATTCCAACTGCGCGGCGATGGCAGCCGATCCGACCAGCTGCGCCGCCAACCGAGTCTGCGCGATTATGGCCGCGCTCAACGACACCGAGCCGGCCAACGTCGCCGCCAGCCTGACCTGTGTCTCAAGCGAGCCGGCCAGTGACCCCACCGCCTGCAAGGCCGCATCGAGCTGGCTGTTTGTCTCGACCGTCCCTGTCAGCGAGGCCGATCCCAGCAACGACGCCGCCAGCCGAATCTGTGTGGTCAACGCCGCCGCCAGCGAGGCCGTCCCCGCGAGTGATAAGGCCAATCGCACCACACCCTGTAAGTCAGCGACGATGGTCCCTGTTCCGTTCAACTGAGAAGCGAGCCGCAGGTCGGTGGCCAAACCAGCCGCGATGGACGCCACACCTTGCAACAGCGCCGCGAGGCGGATCTGAGTCGTCAAGGCCGCCGCGATCGAGCCCGATCCTGTCACCGCAGCGGCGAGACTGAGATCCGTGGTTAAAGCCCCTGCCAGCGAGCCATTGCCAGCCAGCACGGCGGACAAGGTCGTATCGTTCGACGACTGCAGATTGAGCTGGTACAGCGTGAGGAAACTCATGTCAGCTGCCGCGCCTCAAGTTAATCGTACATCCATAGTTAAGACTCCTCGTTTACGTAACACTGGGACGACAGGACCACTCAGCCCACCTGCAAATAAAAAACAAAGAAACTCATTGCGGATTATTCCCACGCCTCAATTCTTCGCTGGCCGACTCGTCTGTGCCACAAACACACGCTGTGGCCACCGAACTACCCAGTACCCATTTCTAGGGCCAATCATGCCATAACCCCCGCTCACCACGTCAGCCGGATACGCTCCAATATGCACTCCACTCTGCCCAGCTCCGCGCAGCGTTGACGACAGGCTGAGCTTATAGCCATCGGTAAAGAGGGGATCAGCTGAAATGGAATTGAGATCATACCCCGCAATGCAGGTTCCGGCGTTCCCAATGTTCGGCGTCGCACTCTGCCATGCGGCCAGCGTGGTTGCATAGGAGGTCGAGCCTGATTGGTACCGTGCAAACGCCGCTGTTCCACCCACATCGATATTGTTGTAAGCGTTGTAGTTCGACGACGCGAGCGAGGCAATCCACTGCCATTGATTCACCAAGGACTTGGTATACGCCAGCGTGGTTCCTCCGCTGCCCGTAATCGTCCCGGTTTGGGCGTCTCCCGCTGAGCCTGTGGCCGTGACTGAAATGTAGGTGTTTTGACTATAATCCGTCGTGCCATAGTAGACTCGGTAGCTATCTGGTCCACCTGTCACGGTTGCGGTGCGGTCGAAATCAACAGTAATTGACCCATTCGGCCCAGTGACGGCCACTGATCGAGCAACCCCGGTCCCAGTCTCAACCCCATCGGTAACGGTAGAAATCCGCACCCAGTACGTACCAGTTGCCAGTGACCCACCAGATCCACTCGCTGTCAGAGTAGGCCACGGCGCGAGTAAATTTGTCACACGGCAGGCCGAATACGTTGGCAAAAAGGACGGTTCAATCCGATAAATATAATCGGTGGTGTCCCAAATGTTGTTGGTAAAAATATGATCAAGGTTATCCCCTGACCCTAACGAGGCAGATTGGGATGATCCAAACCGCACCCCACCACGGTACGTGGCGTTATTGAGCGTGCCAATATCGGAAAAGGTATTATTGTACACATTGTAGTCATAGGTTTGATGATCGAATTCCACTCCACCAAAAACAGTCTTAGTGCAGAGGTTTTCGTAAATATCCTGTCCCCCAGATCGTACGGCCCCATTCGTAGACGCCATTCCCTGAAAACAATAATTCGTTCCAGTAATGATGTTACGGCGGTAAATGTTTCCAACCATTCCCCCGCCCTTTTCTCCAACTCCTGCCCATGAAATCGCCCCCCTCACCGTCCCGCCAGTGGTGCTGTCCGTATACATCGGCCCTTCGCCCTCGATATAGTTATGCTCCACTATCGTGTTGGTCGTGTTGATGAAGAGCATCATGCACGAGTTGTTGTGGGACCCCGCAATATCATAAATGGAATTTGTTCGTGGGATGAGCCGACCACAAAAGTTATCCTGAATGAAGCACGTGGTACAAGTGGAGACGGCGAGTGCAGTAATGATTGATGACCCGTCCCAAGCACCTGTACGAAGACGGGAATTCTTCACCACACACCCCGTACAGGTGGTGATGCTCAGTCGCCCGTCGATGTCGAGACCATCAAAGGTAATGTAATTTCGATTTTCAATTGCCCAACTCTTGAGCAGCTCATTATCTTGATACAGAGCAATTCTCGCGCATAGCGGGGCATAACTCTTTGCAGTAATCGGGCTTCCGTCCGTACCAGAGTTCGTAAAATCAAAGACAGTGCTACCAACCGTGGCCGTTGAGTCGGTATAGGTGCCGCACAAGAGCTGAATAGTGTCCCCCGCAACAACTGTACCAACCAGAGTCTTTAATGTTTTTGGCGTGGAGGTAGACAAACCATCATTAGAATCATTTCCACACGCATACGTTCCCCCACAGTCAGACACCGCTCCCGCGTAATAGGTTGTGGCCCATGATGGGCTCTGTGAAACAATCAGCACCAAAGCTGCACCAAGTAGGGTTCTCATCCGCCGATGACCCCCGCGCTACCACCACCACCTGTCGCATTTTCAATCATCAGTGACATGCCCGGTACAGAGCCAGCCGTATCCGACCATGACGACAGATCCGAACTCGTTGAGAGCAGGAATCCAGATGGGGAGGCACTAGAATTAATGGAAACCGCCGCATTCGCATTCCAGCAATGCGACGAATTCGCGCACGAGGCACAATCCAACACCACCCGATACGTGCCTGCTGGCAATGTGACCGTCCCTGGGAAGAGTGCAATGAGACCACTCGTGGAGATATTCGTACTAATCGCATCCTTGTCTAAGGTGATGGACGCCCCACTAACTGTACTGTTCCCTGTATCGAAAATTCGCACGCGCAAATCCCCTGCCGGATTGCCTGTCTTGGATACCCCCGGCAACGCAATCCCCACCACGGACATCGATACTGTAGTCGTCGCTTTCAAGGCGACTCCATTAGTTCCATGAATCACTTGCGTGGTGGATGTGGCATACGGAAGTAGCCCATCTCCGAGGGATTCAAATGTTGAATCCTCCAACCCGAGCACCACAATGGGTGTCGCGTTGGCAACTTCTGTAAAATTACTTCGTGTAGTGGCATCCGATGCGGTTAGCACGTTTGATGGCAGAGATTGTGGGCGTTGGCGTACCACATACGAAGTGAGACTATGTGTCGTTCCAGCTGTGGTGGTAATAATAACCACATGATAGAGCGATCCCGCTGTGAGCCCTGTGGTTGGAGCTGAAGAAAAGGTAAAGAGCTGCCCCGCTGCCCCGCCTGCTGTAGATGGGACTTGGGCTGTCAGGACCGCATTCGCATCGTAGAGTGTCCCGCTTGGTTTTCCTGCGCCATCATCTGTTTCAATCCGCACCGTCACTTGTCCAGCAGCTGACACCGACGTCCACCGTACTCGGACGGAGGTAATATCCGCAGTTGTTTTCGCCTGGAATCGTGCCGACCAGCCGTTATTGAGGCTTGACATGGTATAGTTATTCACACCACTCAAGATCAATGCAGCCACATGGTCAGAAGGCCCCCAGCGTCCCCCAAAATAGCTATCAACGGCCCATACTGGAGAGGCAAACACAATCAGGGCTAAGGCAAGTCGTCTTATCATCATCCCCCCTTAGAGCTGACTCTTGCAGCCAATCAACGTCACATCAATCGTGTCGGACCCACTTGGGTCTACAAAAATAGCAGTGTTAGCAGAGAAGCCGACCGGGAGCGCGAGATTGATCGTGGTCCCCGTCGAGGCTGGAAATGGCATTTTCAACTTCGTGGTTCCGCCTGACCCATCCGTGATAATCATGCTGCCGTTGGTGGACCCGTTATTAACGATGATGACTTGCGAGAGATAGACCTTGACACCTGCCCCCTGCGCCGCAATCCCTGACGTATTCGCTCCGCTCGTAGCAGCCACCACAGCAGAAACAATATCCTCTAAGGCGCATCCCGTACGGACATGTTGTACGCCATCTCGTCCATAGTGGGATCGGACGGCATCCCCTGTTGTCACAATCGTTTCCCCGGCTACACTCGATGAGGCATGGCCCCCTGTCACTACTGGGCTTTGTGATTCCGCAGAGTCATGTGCCACGTTGCCAGACACCGCTTGTACTGTCACCCCGGTCACACGCATGGCATCGTTGGTTTCATCCGCCATTGCATCACCGTTCGGCGTCAGAAAATTGGGGGCCACATGAAGCCGTCCACTTGAGATGTTGGCTTGGGTCGTATCCCCGGTCCCATCCCGAAGGATCATTTGGCTGAGCGATTGCTGAGCTTCCCCAAAGGGGATGATAGCGCCAATCGCCATCAGAATCATTGCGACAACGGCATAGAGTACTTTGATCATGGCGCCCCCACGATTGTTGCGACTACGTTTGTCGCACTTCCTAAGGTTAAGGTTGCGGCACTGCGTGATCGGAAATATAAAAATGGTCCTGTGGTAGTCCACACTGTCGCGCCATCGGTATCAGCCCCGAACGGATTGGCGCTACTATGCTGAAGAATCTGGGTGAAGTTCGTATTGTCAAGTGAACCTTCTAGAATGATATTCCACGCTGTCGCGGCGGCGACTGTCCCTTTGACTTGTAGGGAGAATTTCGTACAGGGTTTCGTCGAAACATCCACCGTTGTGCCGTTGGCGGTGGTGATGTAGGTGTCTGAGCGGGTCGAGAAGAAGGGCACCACCGGCAGGGGATTCGCATCCGTCACCAGAGAATCCGTCGTACCTGATCCGCCCTTGCAGAGCTGCACCACCTGCGTTTTGGGATCATTGACTCCCGCACCGCCTTTGTGGATCGCCCGCGAGAGATCTCCAGCCGTTCCAGCATTCAACCGTGTATTGTCCGCCATAGACCCGCTCTCCTATTCGGTCGGCCCGTTCAATCAGCTGAAGGTGACATCCAGGGCCCCGATCGGGAAATTCGGCGCGGCATCGCCGTTGTTCACGGTCTTGCTCGCCGTCAACGCACCGTACAGCAAAAAGTTCGCCGCCTGGTCCTTGATCGCCGTATGTGTCACCACACCCCAGTTCGCGGTCGGTGCAGGAAAGGTGATGGCCGAGGCGTTGTCCGTCAGCCCATCAGTCCCACTGGCCGCTGTCCAGTTGGCATCGAGTGGATTCAGTGACTGCGAGGCGTACGATCCCCCGGTCACTTCTGTTCCTCCTCCGGCTTCTCCAGGCGCTGCCGTGTATAAATGGACGGTCAGTCCGGTCGGCTTCGTGAAGGAGGCCGTACGGAAAATATGCGCTCTGATTTGCCCTTCAAGATAGTCACTCATCTGAGACATGTGCGCGCTCCTCCCTTATGCCTATAGACCTGTTACACCGTGACGGCTTTGGATATCCCTCGCCCCTGGCCTGTCTTCCACTCCCGCGCACGCTTCAGATCATCGTCGCTCGTGCGGTCTGGCCAGTGCTCTACAGCTTCGCCGTAGCGCGACACCAGCAACGCCGCAAGCCATGGCAAATAGTTATGATGAACCTTCACCATTGCCTTCCCTGTCTTCGCTTCCATCTCCTTCGCCCATACCGTGAGATAGAGCGGCATCTCTATGACGGCAAGCTTCGCCTGATAGACCCGCGCCCGTTCGATACACGTAACGGCATACTGGGCAGCCGGGGCTTCGTCCATCGTGCCATGCGCCACGAGATCATCCTGAATCTTGAACCTGATCACCTGCTCCAGATCTGTCATCCCCACGATCGTCATAGCTCCTCCTATGTCGCTTTGCCGAGATTCTTCACCTGCACATGCACGAGAAACGCCGCCGTTTTTCCACTGAAGGTCGCCAAGATATAGGCCTCATGCCACTCCATCGCCCCGATGGGGACCGTGAGACCGACAATCGCGTTGTCGGTCGGTTGCAGTTGCACATGCAGCCCCTTGGTCGCCGTGCCGCCGCTCGACCAGACACCGCTCCCATAGGAGCCGATGAGTTCGACGGTATTGGCGTCGACGACAGTCACAAACCAGTCCCCGTTCGCACCCTTCACGCCGCGCACGCCACGCACGGCAATGAGGTCTCCGTCGCTGTAGCCATGTCCGGCAATCGTCGGGCGGATCAGTCCACGGAAGTCGTCGTCGGCCGTATTCACCGTGACGCCGGTGATCGTTTTCGCGTTGCCGATCGTCCCGCGCAGACCGTCGTTTAAAATGCTGACATCACTCACACCGTTGATCCCGCCTGCCGGCAGTGTGGTATCGTCGCGTAGATGGAGCCAGAGCTTAAGGCTGGTGAGCTGGCTGGCTTGGATGGGAGACCCCAGCTCGTCGATCAGGATTCCACGAATCAGCCCGGACGTTTTCTCCAAAAACACGAGCTGCCGCTTGTCAGGCGTCATCAGTGAAAAGGTGTTATCCGCCACTGCCGTCATCTCATGCCCCACTATCCCGCGATGGTCGGATCGGTCCGCCGATGGCGGTACTGGATCCGGTAGCCGATGGTCTGCACCAGCTCTGGCTGGCCGTCTTCCACATCCATTTCGCCGATGCCCGCCTCGTTCGTATCGAGCGCGAGGCCTCCGCGCGTATGGTCAACCTGCATGGCCTTTTGCACGTCGGCAATGATGGTATTCATCAGCTCGGTTGCCGACCGAGCATCAGTATCGAGATCCTGCCGATGGATGAGCACCACCGAAACCGTCAGTGTGCGCGAGGTCAAACTATACGAACCGGCCAGCGGGCCTTCGAGATCGACGTCATCACCACCCTCGATCAACACCGCCACCGGCACGGCGCTCAACTGCTGCCCGCCCTGCTGAAACCGCTGCACCGATCTGAGCGTATTGGCGTAGCCGTTCTCGACGGTGATGGTTTCCAGTGTGGCTTGGACGTTCTTCATAATCTGTTCGCGAATAGAACCGGCCACTGTTCCCATCCTTTATTTCCCGTGAGGCCGCTTATCTAAGCCTTTATCTGCAAGCACCTCAGCAACATCGTCGATGTGGAGACAGTCGACCATACACGCAAAATCATTTGCAGGCTGAACGACCGCGATACTGCCATTACAATAATCATTTCCAGGAACCGCACTGTGAAGCACACCGAAAGCCACAACCTCCCCACCTTCCAGCTTGACGATCCTATCTCCGTTCTTTGCTTCTCGACCGTTTCTGTAGTGCATATCTATTCCTCCTGTTAAGCCACCAATCGCTGCACAAAGGCGGATGCCGCTTTCATGCGCTGATCCAGCGAGACACGCACGGCGCGATGCAGAGCCTCTTGTAATTTTGGAAATTCCTTCGGCCATTCCCGTTCGACCGTCTCGCGAAAGCCTAACCGTGCCTTGATGACCACGCGGCCCTTCAGAACGAAGCGTGGGATCAGCTGGTCGCCGACTTTCTCCGCCAGCAATGGCGCCTTGCCTGGTCGACGAATAAAGATCAAGCCCTTGATGCGATTGCCCTCGAATCCTCCTCTGGTCGGCAACTTCCAGCGTGGACCGATCGGAATCCGCAACATGTCACGGCCCTTGTGTTGCGCGGTGATCGTCCCGCCGTATTCATGCAGCCCAAGAAACCGGCTGATTCTGATGCCGGATTGCAGTGAGCCGAGGTCTCTGCCGATGGTCCAATATTTAATATGCCGCTTGTGCTGCCGCTTCCACTCGCCGCCCTTGATGCCAGGCGGGCCACTCATCCGCTCCCGCATGAACCGTTTACGCACGCGAGCCGTGGCCCGGTGCATTTCTGACTTGAGATACCGCTGCGCGAGATCCGGCGCGGCGCGCAACGCCTCGGCGACTTCTTGAAAATTGATCGTCTCGACTCGAACCACATCCGTCATGCTTGCACCAGAATGCGGAACATCCCGCCGCTGCCGGCGAGGCCTGTGTCTTCGTCCATGATCTTCTGCACGGAAAACTCGGAATCTTGGTGGTCACCAAGATTCTTCTTGAACCGCATGGTGTCTTTCCGTGGCTGCACCGTCAGCACTCCGTTCGTCGCATCCATGGGAAACGCCACCTCGAGTGTATTCACCGGATAGCTCCCTGCCTGACTGCCCGCGATCTGCGACGGCCGCCGCTCGACGATCGCCTTGAACTGCGTAGCCGTGCCGCCATGCGGAATATAGGTCACCAGCTCCCCGCCAAGTTCGGCGACCATGTTGACGGCGTCAGACATTACTTGCGGCCCTTCTTCTGCTCGTGCTCACGTTCTTCCTTGCTCGGACCATCGACCAGATCCAACCCCAACCGCTCGCCGATGTCTTTCGGCAGATCCACCACGCCAGGCTCGTAGAGCTTGCCGTCGTGCTTGATCGTCGTGTCACTGCGAAATTTCATGGTCTCATCCTTGGTAATGGTGGGACGGCGATCGCTCGCCGCCCACCAATCAGCCCATCAGCTGAAGTTATGCCACCGCGTCGATCACCATATAGCCCAGGTCAGACGCGATGACCTTCTCATCGCTGTTGAATCCAACCTTGATATAATGCGATCCCTTCAGCCCCTTTTTGTCGTCGAATGACCGCGTGGTCATACGCGCTGTCTCTGTAAATGTCTTGCCGAATGTGATGCTTCTCACCCCCGTGGCCCCAGCCTTGATATGCAAGGCCGCCATATGCTTGCCCCACAGTCTCGCAAATGCCACCGTCTGCCCTTCCTTGCTGGTAATGTACCGCGACCGTCCGATGAGGATACGATCCACTTCAAACAGATTCGCGACTGCGCTCGGAGTGGCCATACCGCCGGCAAGACTGGTTCCGGCGATGGCCTTCACCGCATCCAGGATTTCCGGGAGTCTCCTGAACACGAGCCAGGCATCAATGCCGAACACCAGCGTATTCGCCCGCATAAAACAGCCTTCGACCGCGTCCTGCACGTCCTTGATGGGGTTATCCGCTGCTCCGCTCCATTGGCTGGTACCGCTCAATGTCACCTTATTCGATGCGGGATAGGTTGCCGCGCCAAACACCACCGCCGCCACGCGCTGTTCCTGCGCAACGTCGAGGCACTGGTTCAGAAAATCATTCGCGTCACTCTCTGGCGAGAGCGGTGTATCGGCATTGTCGATTTCTTCCTGTGCCACATAATCCGCTAAGGCATGATCACGGACAGAGTAGTTATCGGTCGACACCGCAAAATCGACTTCGTTGGCGTTGGACTTCGGCCCAATCTTGTCGTCATAAATCCGAAAGGCATTCTCTTTTGCATATTTCCAGTACAGATCGCTCCGCTTATTCACTTTCACTTCCGGCATGACATCCCGCCAGATCATCTCTTCATTTCTGTACTGCACTGACATATTTGTAAGAGTCGCGTCGACATGCATATCTTTAGGCTCAGGCATGGTCTCTTCTCCTTCGTTCGTCGTCCGTAGTTGATCAGCCTATTAGCTGACGTTTTATCCTTGTGCGCGGCTCGGTGCGATCAGCACCGGAATGATGTCGTCGGCCACGCCGCTCGCCATCGCCCGACCAATCACCGCGTAGTTGGTACCGGCCACCGCGCCGATCGCCACGGCCTTGCCGTTGGCATCGGAGGTCAACAGGCCTCCGCGTGTGACGGTGCCGCCCAACTTTACCCGGCTGATCCCGGACATCATGACGCGCACTTCCTGCCCGGCTGCGGTGGTGGTGTGTTGAAACACGCCGACGAGGTCCTCCGTGGAGGCCGTGGCCTGGCTGAGTGTGTCGTCATCGGCCCCGAACTTCGCGAGCAAAAATGCGGTCGCGATCGCGGCGGTGCACTTGACTGATTTTTCGAGTCCTGAGGTTGCTCCCATCATGATTGCATACTCCCTGGTTCACGGTTGAACTGCTGCTGACGGCCTGCTCCTCGGATTCACCGATCCCGGAACAGTTCCGGTCTCGCCTTCGACACCGCGAAGGCCGCCGCTCGATAATCACACTTGTGCTCGGCCTGGTGGGCCGCAATGAGCCTCTCGCGCTCTTTCGCTTTATCCTCCACACCAGATCCGTGCTGGCTGCCAACCGATGAGGTCGTCGAAATCACCGGCTGGGACACCGGCGCCAACGCATCCGCCTTGAGCTTGTCGCGATGGATGGTGCGTGTCTCTTTTTCGACCTGCAAAATCTTGACGGCAGCTTCCGGACCGGTGGTCTTGCCGTCGTATTTCAGTTGCTCGATCAGCTCCGCATGGCCCGGCAGCGATTGCGCCTCGACATCCTTGATGCGCGCACGCTCTGCATCGGAGCCGAGCTTCTTGCCTTCCTCGAGCCCCTTCGCGTAGCCATCTGCCTGAGCCTTGGCCTTATCTTCAGGCAATCCCTCTGCGAGTCCGATGACTTTCCCCTGCTCCACGAACGCGGCGGCAAGCGCCGGATTCATCGCCTTCAATTCTTCTGCTGTGAGACTCTCGACCACGGCTTTCTTGTCCATACTGGCTCCTTCGTGTTGTCGACCGGACGACCCGATCGCTCGTTTGGAAAATCCACCCATTCGCCCGCGCTGCATGGCGGACAGCACGTCCTGCTCCATAGCAAACCCGTCGGCCAACCCGACGGCAATGGCTTTGCTGCCCAAAAAGATGCGTCCATCGGCCATGTTCGACACCACGGCATCGACCGGACGCTTCCGAAACGCCGCCACGTCCTGCACGAAGGCGGTATAGATGTCATCCACCATCTCTTGCATGGAGGCGCGGCCCTCTTGCGAGAGCGGCGCATATTGCGAGGCGACCCGCTTAAATTTTCCAGCCGTGATTTCCGTGGTCTTGAACCCCATGCGATCTTCCGCGCGAGACACATCCACATGCGTGGCCACGACCCCGATGGAGCCGACCACGGTGGTATCGCTCGCGATATACAGCTCATCGGCTGCCGCGCCTATCCAATAGGCCGCAGAGGCGACAGTGCCCAGCGCCACGGCCTTGATGGGCTTCTTGCCGCGCGCGCGAAAGATCTCTTCGGCGAATTCCTGCGTGCCATCGACGGTGCCGCCAGGGCTGTCGATGACCAAGAGGATGGATTCCGCCTCTCGGTCGTTGATGGCCTCTCGAAATTGCGTCCGCATCTGCTCAGTGGAGGTCCCGCCGAACATCCGCATCATTAAATTGGCCCGCCGGGCCAAGACACCCTCGATCCGCACCACGCCGACGCCGTTGACGTTCTCGTACCGCTTCGGCTCGTTCTGGAGGGGCTTGCCGAGCTGCGCTTCGACGGCCTTCAGGTCGATCTTCTCGCCGCGCAGGTGCGTCGCGTAGATATTCTGAATCTCCAGCAACTTCTCCGGCACAATCGCCCATGGCGAGGTGAGGACATCCAGTAATTTCACCGCACCACCTCCTCGGCCTCGTCTTCGGTCTCATCCTCTCGTTCGCCGTCGCCGACTTCCTCTTTTTCGACCTCGTTTGAGGAGTTCGGATTGCTATCCGAAACGGATAATCCGGCCTCGGCGAGCATGCGCTGCTCTTTCTGCTGCTGCCTGATATTCGTCTCCCAGTCGCCGCCGGTCAGCTCTGACGTTTCCCGATCCAACGTGCTCAAGCGGTACTGGATCCGCAATCCAGCCGCCTCCACTTCATCTTTTTCATTGATCATGCCCTTCGCCGGACCGATCCACTCGGCGCGGCAATAGGCCTCGCGGATGATGGGATCGCTGAAATAGCCAGGCGCGGGAATGCGATCGTTGGCTATGGCTTCTTCGAGAAAGGCTTCGTAGATGGGCTGGCAGAAACTCTCGGCGAGCCATTCCCGGCGATTCCTGAAGAACTTCCAGGCCTCAAGCAATGCCGCACGCGCGGCGGAGTAGCTGGCGGTGAAATGCTTGAGCAGCACTTCTTTCGGAATCTCGAGGGAAAGCCCAATCTGCTTGACGATGGCTTCAAAAAATGGATCAAAATTCGCGTTAGGCCGTGAGGGATTGACGGTGGTGATGTCTTCACCTGGCGCCAAGCCGACGACGGCCCCGTTGCCGAGCTTGATATCGGCATCACCGGCAGCCGCCCCGGTTTCTTCGGTGGGCGACATGGGCGAGAGCGGCGAATCTCCGCCGGAATCCGACTTGACAAACACGGTGAGCATCCCGCTGATCACCGCCGCCATCAGCTCGGCATCGGTATAGCGGCTGATCTGTTTCAACTCGCGGATGACCGGCGCCAAAAACGGCACACCGCGCACTTGGCCGGGCCGAATCACTTTTAACAGATGGATCACTTGGCGGCGACCAGACGCATCGCCGTAGGCCCGCACTTTCGTCCATTCGGTCCTCGCGCCCATCGCGAAGATTTCGCCTGGGTGGGTATTCTGGATATAGTAGGCGATCGGCGCGCCGTATTGGTCGCGCTCGACACCGCCCGCGATCTCTTTCGCATCTTGCTTGTTGTCTGGATTGGTGACGCGATCAGCCTCGATCAGTTGGACCGACAGGCCATAGGGCGAGATCGGCTTTGCGATGTACGGCAGCACGGCGAACACGTCGCCACTCTCGAGCGCGGAGCGGAAGGCCACCTCTTGCAAACGTCCAAACTGCAGCACCCGCATGGCATCGCAGTGTTTCGCAAATAAACTAAACTCCCGCTCGACGAGCGCCTCCCAGGCATCGGCCTGCTCTTCGGACATCTTCAGCACCGTCCGATCGATGCGCGCCTGCAATTTCAGGCCGCCCCCGACGACGTTCGTCACGGTGGTGTTGATCGCGCCGCCCCCGAGCGGCGAATTTCTCGCCAGCCAGCGGGAGCGGTCGCGCAGCGTTTGCAGATCGGTCAAAATATCGGTGTCGGGACTGCCGACGGCGGTCCGCCAGCCGGACAAGGCCCGGTCGCTCCGCGAGGTGCCGACATAGCCGCCCAACATCGCGCCCACCATGCCGGATTGCAGTCTGGCCGTGAGCCGCGCATGGGCCTTGATGGGATTGAAATAGCGCACCACCCGATCAACGAGATTTTCGCTGACGGTGACGGATCGCTCGCCGATGGTGGCCGTGGCCTTCATCCGATGGGTGTGGCTCCTTTGACGACGAGGCCGCCCCGCGTGAGGGCTTGAGCCCGTTGATTCCAGATCTTGATGCCGGTTTGAATTTCCGCGAGATTGGCGCGCGTGACGCGGCGCCCGTTCATTTCGTAGGACTGGCCGGACAGCACGGCTGTCTCAGCCGCGAGATAGGAGGCTAACTGGGCCTCAGCTTGCGATGAGGTGATACCTGCCATGAGGCGAGAGGATACGCCGATTCCAGGATGCTACCAGGCACTAAACGGCACCAAACGGCACTCAACGGCAGCGATCTTTCAGCTTCAATTGACCCCACGTGACAGGACACGTCTATTTTTGCTTGGAAGAGGCTTCACCTGCAGTAGCTTGGATCGTTCAATCAGTTGGTCGACATCTTGCCTGGTAATGCGGTACTGCTTCTTAATACATATTACGTTAGGAAATAATCCGTCAGCAATCCACTCATAGATCGTTCCCGTTTTCTTCATCTTAAAAATTCCGGCGACCTCTTCAGGCGTCAGGTATTCCGGCACTACTGCACCCCCTGCGACAGGACACGGCGGCCTGGCCGTGGCTGGATGAGGGTGACGGCGGGCAAGGGATTCGGCACTTGAAGGCCGCCAGGCACCTCGTCACCCGTCTCGGTGAGGCCTGGTAATGGCAAGGGCTTGACTTTGGCCCGCTCGACAATCCGCTCCCATTCCATCACGAGGCGTTCCAGTGTGGTCTTCCGCTTCTGCAGCCACAGCATCAAGGTGGCCAAGTTATACACCTCCAAGTCGAGCGGTTCGTTTCGATCACGCATCTTCTCGTAGCTGTAGCCGATCTGCACATGACTGCGCGGCTTATATTTCGGCTTCTTGACTTCGCTGGTGAGCCCTTCGAAATATTCTTGATCGTAGCCGTCGCGACGCGGGAAGTGCATGTAGCCAGGACCTGGCTCGGTGAGCTTCATGCGCGCGAAGATCGTATCTTTCAACGCCATAGTGCCGAGCAGGTACAGCCGCAGGCGGAAACTCCGGTGCTTTTTCGGCTCGCGCTTGGGAATGTCCGGTGCCCCCGGTTCACTGCTCCCTTTGAGCGCAAAGGCCTCGCCACGATAGCGCTCCACGAAACTGTAGGCCTCCTTCGTGTGGTGTCCGCCGGTGTCGATGCCCACCGCCTCGACCCGCAGCGTGACGCCATCAGCGTGTGCACGCGGCTGCTGCAGCCACTCAGTCAACTCCATCCAGACTGTCGGCAGAGAGGGACTGCCTGAAAAGATCTGATATTCGACGCTCCACGATTGATCGCCGGCACCCCAGCCCTTAATGACAGCTTCCAGTCGATTGTCCTGCACGTCGACGGACGCGATGAGCACCACCGCTCCGCTCGGCACTGCTGCCTCGTACACCTCTCGCCGCTGGTAAAGGCTGTGGTGGGCAATCTTGTCGATCTTCTCCTTCCAGGTCTGCGCCAGGATCGTATTCCGGAACGTCTTCATGGATCGCACGTCGCCGGCCTTCATTTTGTCGTAGGACTCGATGTACTCCTTAGCCAAACGAGACCAGGGATAGGCCCACCCGGCAGGCTGGTACAGCAGATTCAAATGAAAGGAGGCGACGGTCTCGACGCGCTCAGGATAGGCGTGCACCCACTTGGCGCGGGCCGTGTCCATCATCCAGGTCTTGTAACTCTCATCGATGAGCTGCTCACAGGATTCGCACTGGTAGGCCGCGTCTTCAGGACGCTTGACGCCGTCGAACGTGTAGACTAGTTTCTCCCACACTAAATGCTGGTAATATCCACAATGCGGACAGGGTACATGATAGCGGCCCTGGCTGCCGAGCTTGTAATCCATCTCAATGCGGCTCATCTCTTCCAGAGTCGGCGTGGAGAGTTCAAAGATTTTATACCGCGCATAGGCGGCGGCGCGTTTTTCGATGAGATCGCACGGATGCCCCTGGTCGCCCACGTCCTGCTCGTATTCGTCCACCTCATCGAGGACGATACGCGGCGCGCTGGTGGAGCGAGAGCCGGCGGAACTATTCGCCCAGAGAATGTTCAAGAATCCGCCGAGGAATTCTTTTCGATAGGTCGTATTCCCACTGTCACGTGAGCGCGCCTCGCGCACCTTGCCGCGTAACGTCGGCGTGGCCTGAATGACGGGATCCAGCTTTTCTTTCGTAAGCCGTTTCGCCATGTCGATGATCGGTTCGTAGAACAACATGGCGGTGGGCGAACAATCCATCGTGTAACCGACCCAATTCACGGCCACTTGCGTTCCGCCTATTTGCACGGGTTTCATGAACACCACTTTATGACAGCGATGGCGTGGGCTCAGGCACTCCATGATCTCTTTCAGGAACGGTGTGCGGCTGGTGCGCCACTGCCCTGGCACCGGCGCGAAGGATGGCAGGTGTAGCCGCTCGTCGGCCCATTCGTCAATGGTCTGCAACGGATCAGGCTTGAGGCCGTTGAGGAAGGCGCGGCGGCGCGTGGCGATGGGCGCATAGGTGGCCTGGGCCATCATGGGTTAGGCGGCCTGCTCTGTTTTGGTCGAAATGCCTTCGAGGGCGCGGTAGATTTCTTGCTCTAGCATGTCGTGCACTTTTCGCTGATCGGTCTCGTGGGCCAGCTGATCGGCGAGACGCGCGGGAATGTTCAACATGCTGTCCCGCACCAGCCGCGCCAGTTCAAACCACTCGCGGTCGACGTCTTCAGCTGCCACCACTTCACCGATGCGCTCCTGGTAATCCAGCTCCGTTAGCTTGGCCTTCCATTTTTCACGCTCACGCTGATACGCCAGTATCGTTTCATCTTTTTTCGCATCGTCGCCGAGCTCATCCTCTCCCGTCGGATCAGTGCCAATCGGTGCCGCAAATGCTATCCGTGCAGCATGGCGCGCCGCCTCGCGCCTGCGGTCTGCCTCTTTGAAATCAAACTCGTGGAAATAATCAATCCCGACTCTCCGCAACTGCTCCGCTGCCGCCTGGCGGGAAATCCCTGCGTGTGTCGCGTACTGCTTCAAAAACCCTGGCCGCTGCCGTATTTTCATCTACGTAGGTAACCTACTCACTAAGGCAACCTCGATTTAGACCCTGGCACTAGTTCAAAACCGCGATCTTGCTTACC
>ERZ1292625.743-Hain-H41-01um-R1-743-length-44765-cov-15_pt1 | contig 44765 bp, 52 predicted proteins | sample MGYA00564400_ERZ1292625 | MGnify/ENA primary metagenome ERZ1292625 (study PRJEB36523, sample SAMEA6512639) | groundwater metagenome | collected 2019-01-08 | study: AquaDiva: Metagenomics assemblies of 32 groundwater samples
ATATCTATGATGTGGTTAAGGGGTGCGTGCGTGATAAGGAGCGTAGAGAACTTGGAAAAAAAGTAAATCACGGAGCTAACTATCTCATGGGTGAAGGTGTATTAGTAGAAACTATGGGAGAAGAGAACATCTATAAGGCAGGTAAGTTATTAGGACTTCCTAAAGGTTGGGATGCTAGAAAGATTGCTGCTGAATTACTTACTAGATTTCATAAGACTTACCCAGGTTTAAGTGGGGTATATTATCCTGCTGTTGTTAGTGAAGTTAGTAGAACTCGTATGCTGGCTAGTAGAGCAAACCACAATTTAAGGTTGATGCGATATGTATTAGATAGTGACGAGATAGAATCTTATTGGAACTTAGATATACAAGAACAAATCAATGGACTTGTTCGCTATTGTTTCTCTAATCCACTCACAGATAAGAGAGCTAAGAATGGTTACGTTGCTCATGTATCGCAATCTCTTAATGCTATGACCCTTAACAAATCTTATATGCTAGTATTTTATATTATAGCTCTGAATCCTAAGTACTCTGGAAACTTTAAGCTTTGTGCTCAGATTCATGACTCTATACTATTCCAGTTCAGGGAAGGTCATGAGTATTTATGTGACTTAGTTAAAGCTTGTATGGAGATACCAGTTACAATCAAGTCATATGACGGAAAGGAAAGAACATTTACGGTACCGGCAGCAGTTAAGGCTGGTAAGGATGGAAAGGGAGCTTTGAGTTGGGCTGATATTTAAATTAATTAACAGGAGAAGTATTATGTTAGTAAGTGAGTTAGTAGTGGAATTAAATAAGCAGCTAGAAAATAACGGAGATTGTGATATAACCATATATCATTCAGATGTAGGTTACGAGTCGGATATAGAAGCTATACAAGTAAGTGAAGAACATAGAACACTTATTTTAATAGGTACAGACTAGGAGACTCAGGTGGAAACTTATATAATATATATCTTACTCACATGTATAGGACTACTAATCCTGTTCGCTACTATCAAGTTCTTAATCACTCAAAGCTATACTGATGTAGATAAGTCCTTTGATATTGACTATGACAGACCTCCACCAAGAGACAACAATCTTCATTAACTAACCCTCAGGTAAGCTACTATGCAGGATGAATTATTTAAAATGTATCTTACAATGCTAGGAGAAAGTGAAGCACCTAATACTTATCACCGTTGGTCATTGCTAACTGTATTAGGTGCTTGGCTTGGTAGACGTTGCTATCTACCTTTCGGAGACTCAGCTATCAATTGTAACATGTATGTCATGCTAATGGGGTCAGCAGGTGTAAGAAAGACTACTGCAATTAACAAGGCAGTTAAGCTTATTAAAGAGGCTGGCTATACTAATATAGCGGCTAACAAAACAAGTAAAGAGAAATTTCTACTTGATCTAGCTGGTGATACTAACCTCTTAGTATCAGATGACATACTAGAGATGAATCTCTTTGGTGAAGCAAGCAAGGAAAATGCAGACGTATTAGTAGCTGCGGAAGAGTTCAATGTATTCGTAGGTAACGGGAATCTCGAATTTCTCGCGCTTCTAGGATCTCTCTGGGATTATGATGGAGCTTTCGAGAACAAGGTTAAGAATTCAACCTCAGCTTACATATATAATCCAACAGTCTCAATCTTAGCAGGTAATACAGCAACATCATTCGCACTGGCTTTTCCAATAGAAGCAATAGGCCAAGGTATCTTCTCTCGCTTACTCCTAATTCATGGGGATAAAACAGGCCGTAAGATAACTATACCTACTAGGCCAGACCTGGAAATAAGAGCTACAATCATCAGACGGCTACAAACAATCAGATCAGAATTCAACGGAGAGATAGTCTTATCGGAAGGAGCTTATAAACTTTTAGATAAGATATATAAGACAAATATACCTCATGTAACAGATATTAGGTTTGAATCCTACAACAATAGAAGACTTACTCACTTGCTTAAGTTAGCTCTTATAACGGCTGTGAGTGACCTTAGTAAGACTGTAACCGAATCCCATGTAATTATGGCAAACACAATATTAGTTCATGCTGAGCATTCAATGCCTAAGACTTTAGGTGAGTTCGGTAAGGCAAAAGATTCAGACATAGCCAACAAGGTACTTAATATACTAACAGAAGCTAACCCTCCAATAGTTTCCTTTAAAACTATATGGAGTCACGTATGTAATGATTTGGAGACTATTAACCAGCTTAAGGAGTTACTAGATAAGTTAATATTTGCAGACAAAGTTATGTGTAATAAAGAGCCAGTAGGATTTATAGCTAAGAGTTTGGTTATAAAGATTAAGAGTAGTGAGGTAGATTTTAGTTTATTAACTAATGAAGAAAGAGGAGGAATTATATTATGAGTAAAGGACTTATTGATATTTTAATTTTAATTGACTTTAATAGGTTTGACGGGGAAGTTTATTACTATGTAATACACCGGAACCTTGTGCCAGAAATTAACTGTGATGAAATAAGAAATTCTATTGGAAGCTTGGCAGGGTTTAGATATTTTAGATGACTTTCCTTATGAAGCTTTTAAGTCAGCTAGTAACCCTAAAGTAATTTTAATTACATCAGACTAAGGAGTCACCATGAACCAAGACCAACAGAAACAAATACATATAGTCCTAGACTTAGAGGCTATGGGAACTAAACAGGATGCAGCTATCATTGAGATAGGTATGGTTATCTTTAATCATATGGGTCAGGAAGGAACTGTTAATGTTATTGAGCAGTGGTCAAGGGCTATTAACTTAGAGAACTCTATGATGCGCGGAGGTACTATCAGTCCAGGAACTATTGAATGGTGGATGAATACAGACCAGACAGAAGCCAGAGATAATTGGATAGCTTCTCCTAAACAAGGGATACATGTAGCACTCAATACTGTAGCGGCTAGGATACTGAATTATTCTGCTATCAATCCTCTGCCTCTTATCTGGAGTAACGGAGTTAACTTTGCTAAGGCTATCCTTAAATCAGCTTACGAAAGACTGGAAGTTAAAGTACCTTGGGGACATAGGCAAGATGCAGACTTCCGCACACTTAAGCTCCTGTATAAGGAGTTAGTTCCTGAGCCAGCTTTTGTAGGTACTCCGCATATTGCATTGGATGATGCAAGACATGAAGCAGTTTGGCTTAGTCAGATCTTGCAATATATTTATGGAGCTGACTGTCCTAAAGGCATTCCAGGCAGACCTATGGATATAAGTAAACTTAATTTAACTTCTCCTAAGATTATGGAATCAGCTGAAGCAAGCTTAGACTTCAAAATTCCTTTTGATAGCTGTGCTAAAAACTAGCTATGGCTTACTTAGAAGAGTTTCCAATCGAACGAATAGAACTTAATATTGAATGCACTCACCATCCTGAGCTGATTGAAAAGCTACAAGAAATACAATTACTTAGTGATGATAACTCATTCGAAGCTATGCTTGCAGGGGTCTCAGCTTACTGTGAAGTAGCCTTGGATGGGTATTATAGCCAGGAAGATCTGAATAGGATATGTACTATCTGCACTAAGCTGCTTAGGAAGAAGCGTATGCTTGGGTTGAAAAGTCCTATAATACAAATTATTTAATTAAGGAGAACGGAAATGGGTGAAGCAAGAAGAAGAGGTACATTTGAAGAGAGGAAAGCTAAAGCTATCGAAGAAGCTCACAGCAAGAAGATGGTTAGGAGAAGAAGAGCTAATGCTAAGCAGAGAGTACGAATTGATTTGTACAAAGCTCAGGTGATGGCTATGATGCTAGCTAATCAAGGTCGGAGTCTGTAAGAGATAATCACTATGAGCTATTATAATAATTCAACGCCGGAAGAAAATCTTAGGCGCGTTAAAGAAGATAAGCAAGTTCTTACTATAGACCAAGAAGCACGCAAGGTAATCTATGGTGATCGTGAACAAACTTATGGTCATCCTTCCAAGAACTTACAACTCATTGCTGAGTTCTGGACTTCTTATTTGAAAGGAAAAGAGGTCTTGACTTGTGATGACGTATGTAATATGATGATCCTAATGAAGACTGCTAGACTTAAGAACATGCCGGAGCATCGGGATAGTTTAGTAGATACCATTGGATACACACTGCTTAAGGAAATATGTAGAGAGAAGCTTCTTAAACTCACTGATGATTAGCTGAGAAGCTATGAAACACCTAGGGGATTTTGTTATGGGTATGTAACTAGCCTAGGTGTATGAGTATATAATCTATAACTTTAAAGGAAATAAAACTTTTGAGGAGGAATGATGAATGTCAGAGAGCACCTGCTAACTGTATTAGCAGAAGAGTGTGCAGAAGTTCAGATTGCTGTAAGCAAAACTCTACGTTTTGGGAAAGATGACTGTAGGCCTGGTAGCACTGTTACAAACGCTAAAGAAATAGAAAAGGAATTCATTGAAGCAATGGCTGTGCGTGACATGCTTAGAGAGCTTGGGGTTATTGTTCAACCAGATGAATCAAAGAGAATATACGATGAAAAGCGCGCTCGTGTAGAAAAGTTTATAGCATACGCGAGAAGTAAAGGCACTATCACATCATGACGGAAATAACCTAGACTAACTGAGCTGATGAGATGCCACCTGATGATGATAGTTACGTGATCATTAAGTTAGTTGGAGGAATTAATCTAACACAAGTTATTAGGGGGAGTCAGATGCATAAGCGGGACAACTGGGATTGGACACATTACACACCAGAAGCTAAGAAGGAGTAAGCTATGGCTTACATGAGATTTATAGTAGCACCTGATTGGTTTATGAAGTTACCTGATGATACCTTACTTAATAGTAAACATCTAATAGAACTTTACAGGTATACTAATACAGGGGAAGGAGCTAGTCAGATAAGTCATCTGATAGCTAGGGGAAGTATACCAATACCAGATAAAACTATACCGAGGCTCATTAGACCCAAGCTAAGATGGTCGGTAGGTTACCTAAAGAATTACCTTAAGTTACCTACAGAATTGATTGAAGTTAAAGAAACTGATGAGGAGGTGCCTGTTAAAGTCTAAACTTTCTCTTACCTTCCCAAGCAGGTTGCCCTAACAAGCTAACCCCTACCCACCTCCACCAGCTAACAGGACTCAGGAAACCCAACCTACTACAATGCTGCATCCTTTTTCTGAATCTCCTGTTAGCTTCCCAGAATCCTATCACCTTCCCATTAAAATCATGATGAGTACGGAAGTAAAAGTCATGCTCCCAACAAGCCTTAACGAATATATCTATTACTCCTGTACATCCATCACTCTTAGTATAAGCCCAAATAAGATCCCATTCCCTGTCAGTAAACCGATCAGGATTACTCTCTCTTAACCTAACCAGAAAATCATTAAGGGTATCTTCATATTCACCGAACATCTGTAACCTCCTTAAGCTATACCTTCATGTTTAAGACTGTAATGATTACCATCTTGGAATCTTCCACCCCAAACACCACCTTGCGATTCCCACCATTCCCCGAGCGGTTTGTGATCATCAGTTCCCGTTAGGAATTTACCTTCCTTAAATAAATTCAAATCAATAGCCAATCTATTCTTATGGGCAGACTTAGCTTGTCCATAACCCAAAGATACTCCTTGATTACCAAAGACTCTAGGATCACGGTAAGCATCCCCAAAGGTTACCTCATAACCTAATTCATGAGCCTTAGCTATTAACTGTACAACCATACGTACAAACTTCTTTTGTTTATTACCTAAGTCAGTTGTCATTATACACCTCTATATAAACAGTCATTGAACCTCATAAGCCTCCCTCACTTTTTTACTGCAAGCTAGCAACTCCATAGCCATGAACATTATTTTGGTCTCTGTCTGCTTAAGGAGTCCTCTATTATATTCTGCCAGTTCTGTGATCCCAGACTCTCCCAAGTCTCCAACTGCTCTTTGGATATCGTTGGCTTTGGCCGCTCTACAAGTTTGAGTTCCTTGGGTGCGGATTGGCAAGCTGGAAGTATCATTACTAGCAAGCTTAACATTAAGATCTTTAATCCTGTTCTCATAGTCTAATTTATCCTTATTGAATTGATTATCATTTAGCCTCTTTGACTCTGCCAATATACCAAGTGCCTCTGCCGTTGCCTTAATATCACGCGTCTCATACTTAGCTTTCGCATCATCATAACCCTCTTGATAAATTGAGTGGTGCATATAAGCTAGTAAACCTACTACAGCTAATGTACCTAAAACATACATTCCATACTTAATCGCTATTGCCTCTAGACTTATCATCACTTTGTCTCCTTGTATAATGGCCTAACTTACAAGCATGAATCTCCTCTTTAATCTCATCCTTAATAGCTTCTAACCTATTAAGAATCCTTTCATCAGCTAACTGCCGCTTCTCATCGTTAGCTAAGGCTTCTTCTCTAAGCATGTACTTACCGTTAACAAGCACTTCAAGTAGGTTAGTCTTATCTTCTACCTTAGTTAACCTAGTCCAGAATATAGCTACTATAAAGGCTATAGCTGATAATGCAACACTTAAGACTAAATCTACCATGTTAAAATCCTCGCTCATTTAATCTCTCCTTATTAGTAAATAAGGCCCAATATTACTGAGGTATTATTATGTTATATAAGAGACTGTTTGATTTCCAAGCCCGGCTTTACCATCTTGCGGAATGTATGTCGCGTTATTTAAGAAAGCTCTCAATGATGGAATTGTGACGCCGTCCGGCACGTTAGGCACTCCGCTTGTTACACCACCTAACCATATCTCAGGAGTCATAGTGCGTTGCACAATTATATGCGTGGCATTCAGATCAAATTTACTTCCACCATCACCTACAGTGGATCTTGTATATAAGTCTACGTACCGCTGGGTATAATCTGCTGTAGTACTAATAGCTGGTGAGCCATTTACTGAGCTATCAAACTCGTCCCCTTGCCACTGTACTATTCTTGGGCCTGTAAAGTCGGTATAATATCTATTAGCCCCTTTGGGTGATGATCCTGATCCTACACGATTAAGTGATGTTGACCACCATTGAGCATTCGGGCCAGTAAGGGCAAACTTCTTAGTAGCTGCCACTGCGTGCCAATCCCCTACATAATCAACTGGATCTGACACAGCAGTACCTTCATTAGGATAGTTTATCGATGGAGCTACCATCTGCCGCTTAAACATGCCATTGACCGCATCCATAATAGTAGTTTTACCTACAAAGTAAGAAGCTCTTGTAGGTACTCCACCTTCAAAACCACCCGCCCCTGTCCAAACTGGGGTACCATTTACTGACTCAGTGCTTGTTATTCCTATAACTGCTGGATGGTTGCCTAACCAGTCACATACAGCTCTAGCAAATCGGATGAATCTAGTCTGTAAAGTGGTATTGTAAGTCTTAATATCATAGCCAAAAGCAGTTGTAGCTTTTATATAAGCATAAGCATAATCCCACCTATAATGAGCCTGGGAAGCTAGTACATCTGGAGTATCTATTAAACCTACATGAGTTCGCATATCTTCTGGTAATAGGTAGCGCATTTGTTGGTCTAAGGTAAGACTTGCAGTATCACTTGATCTAAAATCCCTAAAGATCATAGGAGCTAAGAATACATATAAACCTGCTGCATATAGCTCATCACAAACTGTTTTAAGGTACTGTAAGTTTGAGAAATCCCCACCTGAGGCACCTTTCTCAAATAAGCCCCAAGGTACATCTAGGTGGAATCCCTTACCCGCATTAAGCGCTAATAATTCAGTTATTCTAGTATCCCAATCAGTTCTGGTATTGGTGCCGTACCCCCAATTATTGAGTACTTCCCAAGTATGTTCAGTTATGACCTTTAGGTATACCCCTTTAGTAGCTTCAAAGGGAATAATATTCGGTACAAACTTGCCTACACCAATTCCGCTACAGTTCTCAGTTATTATATTAAGCATAATTAGTAGGCCCACTCTACCGAATAACTAATCAGGTTAACAGTATCAGCAGCTAAAGTACTAGCTTCATACATTACCTTCATATTAGCTGTCGTATCCAATAAGGTACTAATATCTGCAAATTGACCATCAGCCCCGCCAGCACCTATCTGGGATCTATTAGAAGTAAAAGCTGTTGTAGTAGTTTCAAAATCCACCTCTGCCCATACAAAGATATCTCTATTAGCTGTACCACTTACAGTTTGCCCATATACTATAGAGTTATTAGCTGGTGTAGTCATATCAGTGCCTAGGTCAATTCTAACAACTGGTGCAGTAGCCCCTACTTTACGGTATTTCGCTTTAAAAATTAACTTAGAGTCTGCACGTAATAACCCGCCAGGTATTATAGGATCTGTCCCTATATTAAACTTAGCAGCAGCAGCCAATGTAGCTAGTGGAGAGGCAAGCGTACCTGTATTACCCCATAATATCTGCACCCCGTGAGGTCTCCAAATATTATTGAGTGCGTCCGCTACTACAAAAACACCCGTAGGATTTACACCAGTACCTACGAAATTATCTGGATGCAACCTAACTACTGAGCCAGTATAAAATGTATTCGCTGCCGGCAGGGTAGTTACGCCACTTATAGTTATACCAGGCAATGCGTAGACCGGCGCAACACTCTGTATAGCTAAGCCACTGACAGTATATAATCCGTAGCTTCCATCAGCATTTAACCTAGCCATCAATACCCCTAAAGCCATCAAATCTTCCCTAGTTCGATCTAGACTCATGATTAACTCCTAACCCAAAGTGATATATTAGTAAGAACTCCAGCTGCATAGGTATAAGTTCTAGTCCATGTAAATGTAGTTGCGCCATCATCATAAGTCTTAACTACGGTAGCCATAGTACCATCCCCATTGTAAGTAAAACTGGTGGCTACATTTGCGTTAGCTCCAGGTCTTTCAACATCTAATTCGCCAGCTGAAACGGACATAATATATCTCCTGTAAATTAATAAGTTTATGTAGCTAACCACCCAGTGTTATAGTTTCTAATTCTTGCTGTAAAAACCAGTTATCCGAAATTCTGTTGTATCAGTTATGTCAGCATCTGTAAGTTTTACTGGTTGCCCTAACGAGTATTTGTAAAGTTCTATAGTCGTTGTATTAGCTAGAGCTAGTGCAACTACAGCCGTATCACCTAACCCAATAGCAACATTACGCATGAAGATAGAGGAGGGAGAATGAGAGAGAGTTGTTACAGTAAAAGGTAAGCCACTAATTAGAATATTTCCAACTGAAGAGCCTTTGGAAGTTAGAATTATTGAGCTAGTGTAGAACACTAAATTTCCGACTTCAGTATACGCTCCCCCCATCGATACCGAAGTTAGTCCTACAGAAGCTCCTCCAAAGGTTAAAGTATGTGCGTATGTGGCCTCATCATACCGATCTAAAGTATTTGGGTCAGCCGAATTAGTACCACCACTGGTAAACTTAAAGTTGTTTGAAAAAGCTCCTGAATCTGAATCTACTCCAAATACGTTAAAAAATTTTTTAATCATCATAACCTCGTAATATTATATTTTCTGCCCTGTGTAGTAGCCAACACAGTAAATTTTGTAGCCCCTGCTGTGGGTGTGTAAGTTATTGAAATCTGAGCCTTGGTAGCAGAGATGGATGTGCAAGATACTACTAACTGGTCTCCAATAGTTATCGTACTTTCTAGTTCATTTATGTACATAGCTACTGCATCTGTTCGTATATGAAACTGGTAATCAGAAGCTACGCCTGCCACCCCCCCTATGAACCCAAAGGATTTGACATTAACTAGAACACTACCAAACGAAGCAATATCGATGTCAAAGCAGTTAGAACTTAAAGCTCCTGTTGAGCTGGTAGAAATTACCTTCCCTGCCTGTCTATGATCAACCTCTCTATCTTCAAAGACCGACTCAGAGCAGTAGGTTAACCCACAGCCTAAATCTGCTGCACCTCCTAGGTTATTTCCGGCGAACCTAAAGTTATTGTATTCAACAGATCCAGTTGTCCCCAGCTTTATCGGAACATTACAGTTCGCATCAAACTGTGTATTAATTATAGAGAATCTTGCCCTATAAACAGTACTATCATCAATCAAGACCCCTATCGAACCGGTGACCGCATCATTGCAAAGCAAGTGAGCACCGCTGATAAGAACGTCACCAACAACACACCCCACACCACCAAATCTCCATACTGCGGAGTTAGCGTCATCAGTACGGCATCGTATGTTATGCCACCCGTTACCAGTGCCAGTTCCATTGATCATCCACCAGCCATAACTTGATGAGCTCAGTATATGTATATCAGACCAGATATTCCAATTCAGCATGGCCTCCAGCCCGAAAGCCGTGGTTCTAGGCAGCTTTTCATCTTTAACAAAGCTGTTAAAATTGGTACACCAAATATTGGAAAATATACAGTGTGAAATGTATGATAAATTATCGCCAGTGAACCTTATCGCACAGCTTGCTGGATCTGTGCTTACTGGCCCTTGGAAATGCAAATCTTTGATAGATGCCCTATAAACCGTTGTTACATTTATATCTATAGTCAGCAGTGGCAGGGTTGTGGACTCTGTAGTAATAACTGAAGTGCTACCATCACCATATAAATTCCAATACCCATTTATGCTAAGAGTTCCATCTGTCTTGTACACACCGGAAGGAAAATAACATCCTGCAAGATTCAGAGTGCAATAATCTATAGCTGCTTGTATCGCTGATGTGTCATCCGTTACACCCTTTCCAGTAGCTCCGAACCAACCAACGTAAACTTGTCCATTAAATCCCAGCTCATGGTAACCGTCTCTTAATAATCTACCGCCTCCAATGGGGGCAAACACTATGCCCCCATCAACGGTCGCTATACTACTTGAACTATATGTAAACCACCCGCCACCTCCATCATCGGCTATAGTTCTACCTGAGAAGAAAATGACTGCGCCATCAGGGGTGTCCGTGGAGTTGAAGTTTGCTATAGTACCGGCGGATATTCTAGGGACACTTCCTAAGTAGTAATCCTCGGATAGTGCTTCCAACCTTCTATACAGAACTTCGGGGACTCTATAACCCACTAAAGGGTCTAAAAAGTTAGTCATACTTATATCTCCATTAAATTAATAAGATTCAGATCCAGCGCCCCCCATAAGGGTTTGCAGATGTAAACTGTAGCCATTAGTAAGCTTGTTTCTTAATTGCTCTGCTTGGGTCACAGTTGCATTACGATACTGCCTTGACATGAACTGATTAAACTCTTCCTGCTTACCTCCATAAGATACAAACTTGGACGAGAAATCATTTAGTGCTTCCTGAGATACCTCCTTACCGCTGAGGATATTAGTCTTAATAGCTTCTCCCAGTCCTTGCCGTTTAGTAGCATCATGAGCACGGTAGGAATTAATACGGAACATTGCATCTTGTACCATACTTTCATCCATTGGCTTAGCACCAAGTACTCTAGAGGCAGATACCATACTTAGCAGATCATGACTCATAAGTATATTACCTTGAGCATTAGTAGCATTAACTTGTCCAGACTCATTGGTCATTCCACCGAGAACTTGAGCTATCCCAGCTAACGGGCGGTTAAGTCCATTATGTTCTATAGCCCGTAATACAGTAGGCCATAATTCCGCGCCCATAGATAGCTGAGATATAGAATCTTTAATATTACCGAAGAACTTAGCAGTAGCTTGCACTATAGGAACCTTAGCTGGGTCAGTAGGAACTAAAGTCAAGCTTCTAGGATTAACATCTCCACGAGAATACAAGTTAGTCTTAAGACTTGGATCAAAAATTCCTAGCGCGTTACTCATTGCCCCATAAGCTAACCACTCTCCAGCGTCCTTACCTGCACCATTAAAGATAGCTTGGTATATATCCGCATGCTGACTGTTACCCCCTGCATTCCCTACTATGTGAGTATTGATTGCATTAAAAGCAGGTAAACCATTCAGACCGAAAATAGTACCTTGCATACCCATCATGGCCCAAGCATTGCGACTATTACCATCACCTATGTGTCTCATAAGTTGCTGTATGAGATTAAATTGATAAGTTTGGAACAGTCCTATAGCCTGACCAATCGGCCCTTGAAACATAACAGGTCTTTGGCTAGCTAAGAAGTTACCTTGAGTTCTATTAACAAATGAATTAATATAAGGCAAGGCGGCTGCTTCATCCATTATACCGTGTTTAACTGCCACATCAGTAATCTGCTTCATAAAGTCCGCAGCTAAAAATCTATTAAATTCCTCAGCTAATTTATTACGTGTAAGTCTCTCACCTGTGTTACCTACCCCTCTGGCGATACTAACTGCACTAGCTATCCTAGACTCAATTGACTTAGCGCTATCTCCAGCACGTATGGCTATATGATCTAACGTCTGGTCATACTGCTCCATGATAGAAGTAATGAACCCTTGCTTCTTGTAATACTCCTTAAGTTCCGGTTGATTACGCAGTCTCTCAAAACTCTTCGCTAATACTTTCTGATGTGAGAAGATATAATCATCCGTACCTGGAAGTCGGATGTTGGCCAACTGAGCCAAATCCCCTACACCTTCCTTAGATCCTTTCTTAATTGAATCTATAACTGCCTTAGCTTCTGTACCGTAAAGTACTGCGTGACCGATTACGTTATTAGCTGCATTCATTGGATCCATGCGTAAAGCTACTGAACCTAACAGAGCATTCATCTTAGCTACCAATCCGGTCAAGGTTCCTCTAGGAACTACCCCATTCATAGCTTCATACAAGGCTTCATCAACTACCGGCCCTTTATAACCTGCTTTAGTTAGTGCGGAATTAATCTCAGTTAACTGATCTGGATGCACTACCTTATCCCAAAGTTTACTTACATTCTGAGATACTTCTGAGAACTTCTCATCTAAAGTTCTGTTAACTGTAGTCCATACTGGAAACTCTTCCATCTTCTGAATATCCAGTAACTGCTTCATGGTATTCGTAGCTGGATTGTTAACTGAAGTCTCAGCGAACTTAGCTGGCGACAGATAACCAAACGTACTCTTAGAAGCACTAATAGCTGGCTCCGCTTGGGCGCGAAGAATATCTAGCTGTCTACCATATCTGTGACTTACTGCTTCACGGACAATACTAGACTGCTGAGCTAAATGCCAGTCAAGGAAATTATTAACTATCTTTTGTGGGTCTGTGATAGGTAGCCTGGAAGAGGAAATACCTTTCCTAGCTAAAGCCGTATCTATATAATTCTGATTGATAGTTCTAGTATACTCAAACTTACCTTGAGACTTAAAGTAGTCTTCACTCTCTCCTTTAGTTAGCACTTTGAACTCAGGAAACTGGCTAAGTACCTTCTGCTTTAGGACTTCCAATGTAGCTCCATCCTTAGCATAGATCATTGAAGAATGGCCAGTACCAGTTACCGTATTATCCAGTACCATTGCGAAGTGCGGAGTATCTTTCAAGTTTCTTGGTATAGGGTAGAAGGAGTTAGGATCTCTATTGAACTGAGTTCCTTCTACACTACGCATAAGGCTTAGTTCTTTAGTATTCTTTCCGTTCTGTTGAATATGAAGCTTAACAAGTTCCTGAACTTTCTCACTCTTAATTGGTACAGTTACACCTTCTGCATTCTTAAGGTTAGTTCCAGTTTCATCTAACACAAAGTTACCAGGCATAGATCTGATCTTCTCATTAAGTACTGAGAATTCAATTGCAGCATCTACATCATTACCAACTTTAACTAGAGAAGGATTAAAAATATCAGATACACCAGACTTGCGCTTCTGAGTTAAGTCATGAGTACGTTGACCTACATACGCGCTCCAGGCATCCCTTGACCCATAGTCCCCACGAGTGCTAGTTGCTATCCCTGGGCCTGAGTTACCCCCACTTAATAAGGCTTCGTCCGATACCCCAGGTAATATTTCACCTAATACTTGTGTTGCACTCCTTTGTACAGCCTGGTCATACAAGGCAGCCTTCTGCTTAAAGGTAGTCATAGAATCAAGCATCTGACCTGACACTCCTTTAAATCTTGAGCTATCAGTAAGTACTCTAGCATAAGAAGGAATCATATCTATATCAGTGACTCTATCTAGCTCACTACGACCGGCTTCCTGAACAGTCTTATCATAGTTCCTCTGTGCAGTAGCTCTAGCAAACAGTCCTTCTTCCGTATATACGCCCCGAAGAATACTCTCCTGCATATCAAGCTTCTCAGCTATCTCAGCAAAAGAAGGCTTCATAACTTTAGTAGCTACAGAGTCCAGAACTTCCTGGGGAATAGGTCTGACTAAGTGCCCAGCAAACTTATTGAACTCAGGCATTTTAGCTAATCTGTCTGGATGGGCACTTAAGTATGAGAATGCAGAAGCAAATAGCTCACTAGGATCTCTACGTCTTGCAATCTGTTCTGGCTTAGTACTATTCCACAAGGCTGGATTCCTTGCCTTACTTAGGTCAATAACTTCCTGCATGATAGGTGAAGTATAGTCCTTAGTCATAGTACGCAAATTCTGGGCCGCTACACCGCTGGAATCCACGAGAGCTTGGAATATAGAGTGTCCTTCCATCTTCTTAAGTTCAGCTATGTTAGCTATTAAGGACTTACGTTTAATACTATTAGCGCTCAAGGCTATTACATCGCCAGTTACTTCCTTACCATTCTTAACTACACCTTCTACTTGAGTAAAGAATCCTTTCGCAGTTCTACCTACCAGGTTAAAATTAATACCTAGCACAGAAGAAGCTTTCTCAGCAAACTCCTCAGCAGTCAATGGCATAGTATCCATCTGAACCATGCGGGTACTTAACGTAGCTTTCTGCCGCTTAATAAGATCCTTGATAGCTTCCTTACCGTTAAGAGAGTAAATATCATCAACCAGTCCAGACTCAGGCATGATACGTATTGAATCAACTGCATCATCTAACGCTTTAGTAAGTAATGGAATATCATTGATATGCACGGTTTGAATATTGGTAGGCTCATTATCCCATTTCGGAAGAAGCTTAGCCCAAGCATATCTGGATTGTACCTTAGTTGTGCTTTCCGTAAGTAGATTAAAAGGTTGATGAATGTTGTTAGTTTGCGCATATACTTTGCTTCCTACTTGAATACCGTCCTTATGTAACTTAATAACCTCTCCGGGGCCAAGTCTATCCACCAGACTAACTAAACCAGGTCGTTCATCAGTAACTTGTCCAGCTCCTTCGCCTTTAAGCTTAACAAAAGAGACTTTAGTATTCTGGTATAGGTTAGATTCTTCTGGAGTTAGCTTATTCAGATCATTACCAGATTCTTTAAGTTTAGACCTTATTTTGGATAGTTCCATATCTACAGCTGAATGGGTATTCATTCTAGAAACTTGTTTAGCATCTAGTAAATTCGCTCTAGCTGTTTGCAAGTCGGAACTAAGTACTGAGTCATTTAATACAGAAGCTAATACTGAGTCATCCCCGGTAAGTTTCTGGAAATCACTACGAATATCCTGAAGGAGTTTATCTCTTGTACTGTCTTGAAGTCTAGCTGCCCGATCTTTGAGACTAGGATTAATACTTCCTGGATCTAACTCAGCTTTCCGATCCAGTTCGCTTAAGTTGAATAGTATCCTATCTGAGCTAGGCATATTAGCACGCGGTACATCAGTGACCCCAAACGGGGCCAAGGACTTCTCTGCACTAACTACACCTCTCTTAATAGCTGCACCACTGACAACTCCACTGATAACTCCACCTACTGCCCCACCCAAGACTGCTCCAGTAAGTACATCAAAAGTAAGGTCACCTATGTCACGAGCCTCTAACACAGGAGAATTATACATAGTAGTATTAACTACCGCTGTGAATACTGCCCCTTCCAAAGCATTCTGACCTACACCTGATGCAAGCGCCCTGAGAGTATTAGCTTCCGTAAGTTTAAATACATTACCTGAGTCTGTCATAGCCTTAACAGCTTGAGCTACATGAGCCTCTCTAGTTGGTGCGAGTAATCCCAGAGATTTGCCCATTGGACCAGTACCGACCTTACCTGTCTCTATAGCTGATCTAAGTGCTACCTGACCTGCGTTAAGTACTTTAACTCCAGCCATACCAGGAACTAAGGAACTTAATACGAAACCTAGAGCATCTGTACCCATCTGATGTTCAGTGTAATACTTACTTAGATCCGAATCAAACTCTTGCACAGTCTTGGAGAACTCATTCATCTCGAACTCTTTGCCTGTGCCACCTGCAAGTTTGCTTCCCCAATTACCAATGGTAGGAACTATATTATACAATTGAGATACTCCTGAACCTATAGCTAACGGAATCCACTTAGTAGCTACATCTGAGGCAGCATCCAATACTGATTGGTTTTTCTCTGCTCCATTGTTTAGGTTAGTATGAGCAGCACCTGCTAGTAAGTAGGAGGGAATTATCTCAGTTGATTTAGTTTGACCTTCAAATTCCGGTATCTCATTAGCCATTTTAGTATCTCTTAATTAGTTATTTAGCTGCGTCAGGTTCCCTTAATTCACCTGAGAACCAATTAGTTATAGCCTCAGTAAGTCTGGCGTCATTCATTACATCTACAGGCTCAATTGACTGGGAAGAAAAAGTAGTCTTAAACTTATTGACTGTAGACGCTATAGGTACTAAGTCTAAAGTTCTATTCAAGGCAGTAGTTGCTCTATCAGTTATAGGATCAAATCCAGACAATTTAAACTCACCTAAACTTCCGAACTTCCTAGCAGGTTGAGGTAAATGAGCTATAAATTTAGTCTGCCTAAGCCCAGTGAACTTGTGCAATCCACCTACTTGGTTGTTTAGTAAGATACTTTGAGCACCATAAGTTTGGTAGAAGTCTTTCATTTCTGGTATAGTTATTTGCTTAGCCTTTAAAGCAGTGCCTAATCTCTTGAAAAGTTCTACAGGTTCAATAGCATTCGTGGATATATTATCTGTGATTTGAGGACTAATAATATCCTTAAATACTCTGTTATTCCTAAAGGCGTCAGAAGTTGCCATAGTAGCCCAAGACATAGGTTTGGCTAAAGACCCTGGGGAAGTATTAATATTATTCTCATCCTGAGAAAGTCTAGCGCTCACTGCTACATTAGAGGCATTTACTCTTTCCTCATTAGTCTTAGCTGTTTTAAGTCCTGGGGCACTATCCATAAGACCATCTATTACAGCCAAGGTATCTCTTTCTGCTTCAGACCTGGGGTGCGTATTTAGCTGCTCTCTATACTGTCTAGCTTCCATAGGAGTGTCTCCCTGAACCAAACCATCCTCAGATAACCGGCCTAACGTACCCCGAGTAAATAATGTTCTTAGCAGGTCACCAAATTCACCTGGTTTATTAAGTTGCTGAGCAACTAAGGGAACTTGTTCTTCTGGAATAGGGTCTTTACCACTCACCAATAAAGCATAATTAATAGAGTCAATAGAAAGCTTAGCTGCGTTCTTATTGTCAGCAGCCTCTTTTCGGATAGCCATCATCTGATCCATCTGAGCTTCCCTAAACTGCCGCATACTCACTGCTTCACCTATATCAAACTCTTTAATTTTGTTCCTTAACTGCTGATCACTCATACTAAGAATATCTTTGATCTGATGTGCACCAGTTTGTAATGCATATATCTTAGCCTTAGCAGCGACTGCCATCTGATCGTTAGCAAGAGCCTCAGCAACAGAAGCATTGGTAGACTCCGTAACTCTGGTTTGAATAATAGCCGTGGTCTTAGCGCTTGATTGTATTAGTTTATTAACTTGCTCTAATGCATGTGTCCTAGCATCCGCTAAGTTAGCAGCATCATTAGCTTGAGCTGCCTTGAATGGAATAGTAACTAATCCTAGTATATGCTCAAGTGGATTGGAGGAAGAATTAATAGCCTGAATCTCCCTAAGCTTCTGGTCTCTTAAATCATTTGCTTTCTTGACAGATCCTACTAGTTCATTTGAATACCGCTCAAAATCTGCTGTGGCTGCTAGCTGTTGATTAGCTGTTTGCTCTGCTAATTCTGCTGCCATCTTCTGCTTCTCAGCTAATACAGTTGTGTGTGACTTTCCATCTGGCCCTGAGATAGTTCCATCAGCTGTAGATGATTCTAAGGTACTTAATGGCTCACTCATAGCAGACTGTATATCAATTAGCTGTTGCTTAGCTTGATCTATCTCCGCCGTGTTAGTTCTTATAGCTCCTATTACGTCTGCCATGTTAAGCCTCGCTTAATTTAAGTACTTCCTTAGCTCTAGTTACCATAGCCTTATAAATCTCATAAGCTCTTTCAGGATCACATATTTTTATGGCAGTTACAGCTGGTATTATATAGGCATAATATAATTCATGTACAAGGTCAAAGAACTCCAATTCATGAAGCTCATGCATAACTTCTACAATTCTAGGAGCTTCTTCATAGTATTTAGCTACCTCTTCAGGTTTAAACTCTTGAAGCCAGGTATCACGAAACTCTCTAAGTGTACTAAGTTCTTCACAATCATCTGATAAGGCTAAGCCCTCTACTACAGCTGTGGTTATGTAGCATCCCGGAAGTCCCTTCTTAGTCTTAGTCTTAGTCTTAGAATCGGAGGCTTGATTCGTATATTGACTAGCTAAACTCTGCACCATATCCATAATATCTTGAGCAGTAACTGTAGAGCTTTCAGCTTGTTGGCTAGCTTCCGTAGTACTAGCCTTAGATGTCTGACCTGTACTACTCTCCAGTGCACTTGTGAGATTGTTGAGTATACTCTCAGCAGAAGTAGCCTTATTAGACTTAGTAAGGGCATCTGCTATATTCTGCGCAGAAGTAGCGTTACTTGTGGATGTCTGACCTAAAGATTGACTTTGAATTGTGGGGGCTGCTAGTCTAGCAGCTTCCCCACTTACAGTAGTCATAAGATTATTAGATAGCAATTGGTTGGTAGAGGAATTATATAATCCTGCATTCCGCTCACCTGCCATTACTGATTGCAATCCTTGAATACCTCCATCACCTTGAAGCATCAAATTCATAATCCGCATAATAGCAGGATCAGTTACCATAGTCTGAGTATTGGTAATATTTCCTTGACCAGAAAATAGTTCATTGCCAGACGTATTAGTAGCTGCTCTATTAGATGCAGTTACGTTTTCTGCTTCCGTACCTTTAACACTCTCAGTAGTTAATCCTTTGGTTTCAGCCAGTATGTTAGCTGCAGTGTTTTCAACTCCCTTAGTACTTTCTGTACCAGAGGATTTCTCAGTAGTATCTGTAGTTCCTGTAGCCTTAGTAAGTTTAAGTTCAGTCTGCTCTGCCTCTGTATCAGAGCTGGCAGTAGCATGAGAGGTACCTGAGGTCGAAGTAGGGAGTAAAGATCCTACAGCAGTTATCAGACTAGCCGACCCGCTGGCTCCTCCTACTAACGTATCTAAAGCTGATGCTGTTGTACTCATGATTATGCACTCCTATATATAAATTGACCTGCTATACCTTTAGTTCCTGCATTAGTCCAACCGGTCCCAATTAGGTCTCTGTACAAATTAATTACACTAGATGCAGCAATACCTTTTATCTGGGGAGTACTAGCTAAGGCAACCCCAGCATCTACATTTAAGCCTCCTGGAACATACAAGGAATCAGTTAAAGTACTAGGTACTGTGAAAGAACTCGCTCCATTATTACTTGTACCTATCAGCAGGAAACTTACCATGACTGTATCAGTAGTCAGATACCTGTAACTAAGCTGCTTAGTGGTAAATGAACTCCAACCTACTATAGTAGATGTAGCGGAGTAGTCTATCCAATCCATCGTACTAGCCTCAGCGACTTGCTCAGCTAATATACGCACTGAGTTATATAGTATTTGGAACTCTGTATACAATTCGGGAGGTAAGGTCTTATTGGCATTACTAGGTAATTTGAGATCGAAATTAAGACTAGCACTCATTATAATTTCCCTGCAATATTGAATCCCAAAATACCTGAGACCAAGTTAAAATTACCTTTAGCTAACAAGGAATGATTGATACCTGTAAGATGAAAGTTATACTTCTGACTAAGACCTGTATTACCTGTATTATAACCTGCTACAGGAGCTTGTAAAGTCTTACCATCCAAAGTTATCATATCATACAAGAAGAAGGCTCCACTGTTAGGTATGTTCTCTAACTCCACTTTCTGCAGTTGGATTAATCTCTCTCTTACATACTGATACTTACCTAAAATAGCTACTCCATTGGAAGCTGCGAAATCCAAGTCCGTATTAACTACCTTAATAGTACCGTCAAAGCTAATACATCCTACACTCTTCTTGGGAGTCTCCTGAGCTGTCTGGTCATATAGAGTAAACTCAAATGTAGCTATATGAGGCAGTTTAAGCTTGCCTAATCTACTTGTATAAGTATCGAATACTAATGCGTGAGTTAAATTATCTGCCCCATAACTAAGTATAAGATATCTATCAGCTATCCAGGCTAACCTCTTTCTAAGTGTATGACCGGGACTCACTGTACTAAGTGTAAGAGTAGTCTCATCAAAGTCTTCCAGTTTATTTCCGCTTAAGAAGTCTGTAACTTCTGGAAGCAAAAACTTAGCCTGTCTAGTATCTATCACTTGGAGACCTGAAGTAGTGTAAGCATAAGCTGCAGGAGAATCTAGATTGGCATAGGCTGCAAACTTGGCATCACTTAACCCACCACAACCTACAATAGTTGTGAAAGCGAATGGAAATCTTTCATTACCTTGATACATACCTGATGTAGCGTTAGTAGCATTAAAAAATATCATTCCATCCTGTACAGCTACAGCCGTAACAGTTTCCCCTTGCGCACCATCTAATACACCTGCCCCAGCACCTGTAATTAAGGATGGAGTAAAGTCTGTAGGATCTACTGTACTAGACCAGGCTATCGAATTACTCAGACCGAACGCCAAAAGATATCCGTGAGATCCTACTATACCATGTATATTAGCTGCCGTAAGCCCTGTAAGAGTAACTGCATCTAAGACCTTAGTAGTAAAATTATAACTGTAACATCCGACACCTTTAAAGTATATATAGGTAACTCCACGTACATAAGCAATGGTTACTAACTTACCAGATATTGAGGGTGTACCAGATACATCAGCCACTGTCCAAGTAGGTACAGCTAAAGTACTTATGAGTGCTACTCCAGAACTTGTAATACCTAATAGGGCACTGGAGCCAGTGAGTCCATCTCTCAAAGTAACTACATCTACGAAGTTATGGCCTACACTAGCCGGTATAAATGTGATGTAACCTACGCTCTGATACCCTTGCATGGTAGGTAATACGTTATGAGCGTAGTATAGTTGAGGAGGATCTGCAGCTATTTGAGTAGCGAATGTATGGGGGTAAGTTTGATCGCTACCACGTATAACTATTGTGCGCCCTAGTAATTCAGATAGTAAGGGAAACACAGCAGAGTCTAAGTTAATCCTATGCTGAAGTAAGGCCACTGTGGCTCTCCTAATTAAATAGTAATTATATTAGCCACTCTAAGTCGTGAGGGAATTCCATGTGCAGCTCCCAGAGGAAGCAATCTATTACCCACGAATGGAATATGAATGGGGCCTCCTGAGGCTCCGCTGCGGAAGTCAGTGGCGTACTCAGGAATCACACCTTTGTCTATGATATTAATGCCATCGGTTTGTAATAGTTCTATACCTACATCCCCGCCTAAAATAGCGTCATAGTGCCCACATATAGCGTAATTACCGTTAGCAAGCCTAGCACACATGATAAGAGTTTCTGGAGTACCGTCATTATCTACTATTGAGTCTAATTTTTTAACCATGCCAACAATTATGGCATTACCGGATATCTTGTGGGCTATTGCTACATAATTTGAGTTTGTAGCTGTACTAAAATCTCTAGTCCACATTACACCTATAAACTCCGTAGTTCCCATAGACAGGATAGTACCTGTAAATCTATCTCCAATGTCAGCAGCACTAAATGATCCTACAACAGCAAGTCCCGGAGTAATAGTAGTCCCTGATATAGTACACACTCTAACTCTTGATACACCGGTAGAATCCTTACACCACCAAAGAAAACTCGTAGCACTAAGCTTAAACAAATGAGGTTTAGTCCTATCTGCAGTACTTGAAGTATAGAATACATTAGTACCTATAGCAGTCTCTAAGTTAGCTAAGGCATTTGCAGTAACAGTAATCCCCCCAGAAATAGTCAGTAGCTTCGAATCTACACTATTAGCTATGTTACTATTCTCAGTCACAACGGCTTCCGTGGCAGATAGAAGCATTGTAGCCCCCAACCCTGCAGACGTGCTAGTGAAATAAGCTGTTGGAGTATTCACCGTACATACAGGAGGATTAGAATTCGTTACATTGATTACTACACCATAAGCTGTAAAAGGTGCTACTGTTCCTCGCTTATATAATACTAGACCTGTGGTAGTTGTAAGGGGGTAGGAATGAGGGCCAGAGGCCAAGTTATCCGCAGCCACATTTATATCTGATGCCACACCAAAAGTAACTGTAGAGCTTCCAGATACTTGGCAACCTATAACTGACGTACTTCCTGCCCCGTTAGCCGTGACATAAGGGAGGAGAAATAAATTAGTATCTAATTGGGATACTCTTGGATCTCCGTAACCGTTCTCTAATGCTACATTAAGTACCGTACCAGTAGAAGCCGCCATACCGACTGTGAGAACACCCGCTACTACAGATACTACGCAAGCAAATAACTCATCAAGAGTGCTACCATAGAATACCATTGCCCTTGTACTATCTATCTTAAACAATCCCTTAGGTACTGTAGCAGCTGTAATAGTGATAGTAGCCGGAGTACTTATGGCCTTAGTGGAGTTATCCACATAAAAAACTGCCAAACCGCCAAGGGCAAGTGAAGCAAAATGGATTGATATGTCATCTGTAATACCTACAGTAAAATTATGCACCCTACCTATCCCGTATGCGGCAGATAGGATGGATTGATTAACTGTCATGCCATACACTAATTTATTACCTGACCAAATCCAAGTACCCGCAGTTGTGGCTATACTTGTAACACTCAATACTGATGTACCTCCCGGAGCTACTATACATACCACAACCCCTGCACCATCCTTAACTCCGAAAGGATAATATCCCGCATTGTGCAAGGTAAAGATAGCGGAAGTAACTACTAATGTAGTAGCATCTGGAAGTATTACATAGTTCCCTTCGGCCGTCATTGTAATAGTTTGGAGTCTTGCACTTGCAGCTATAAGTGTTATATCCGTGGCAGAGGACTGGGTAGCTGCTGTAGTAACATCATCAGCTTTAGCTTTTATAGCTCCAGTGATATAAATAGTCCAGTTACTTATAGTTCCTGAACCATTACTGTCTTTAACTGTAACTACTAAAACACCTGTAGTGGTATTGTAAGATGTTACCTGACACGCTAACCAGTTATCAGCATTAGCTGCATCAGTAATTATAACCCACACATCTTCAGCAAAATATAAATTAGGCTGAGTAGTGAATGTAAAGGAGCCTGTTGACGCTATAGTATTAGCTGTTACTGAAGTTCCCTTGAATAGCACGAGAGTGTCCCGGACTAAGGTACTAGACGTTCCTGGACTCCATTCTGTAGCAGTAGTCATATTAGTACCCCTCCCCTACAATCTCTTGCCTTAATAATGTGTATTGATCTGTTACTTCCGACTGCATCTCTGATGCTTGCTCATCATAACCGGTTTGCTTAAACACTGATCTGGCAGCTTCAAATACTATCGCAGCCGGTTGATCTAAAGCTATCCAAGAGTCATAAGTAGCTTCTGCAGTATCTGGGTGGCGATAACAACCTAGAAGCATATGAGTATCTTCTGTATTAGATCTGATCTCCAAAGATTCTCCAGCTAAATAACATACATTATCCTGCTGGAAATTATAGTCATCTAAAATAAGTTCAGGAGTAATTACTTTGAAGATATCTCCAGGAGTTCCAGGGCTAGTCGTAAAGTCATATTTACGCAGATACTTAAGCGCCTTCCATCTAGGAATTAGAGTCCTATACTCTAGGGACTGTAAATAAGCCGGAGTCTGCCATTGGATACCAGTTTCATAAATATCCTTAGGAAAGAAATCTAGCTTATGTGCTTTAAGTGTTGCATGACGTACTGCTAACTTAGTTAGATCTATTAGATCTGGTCTATTAGTAATAGTAATTACGTCAGCAACTAAGTCAGAGTACGTAGTCATGAAAATCCTTTATTTAAGTATGAGCGGAACCTTAGATGAACTGATGGGGACAACTGGGGTAGCTTTAGATGTATCTGTAACACCTATCTTTACGTCTTCTGAACCTATAGCTAATTGAGATCCATCAGAAGTTAGTGCACCAAAATTCTGATTAATATTCCGATTCCCTCCCATATCATTAGATTTATCAAGGGCTGCTGCATGTTCTGCCGCCTGCTCAGCTAGAAACTTAGCTCTGAACTTAGCTTCCAAGCCTACTAGGGGATTATCAATAGCTGTATCAATCTGGTTTCCGCCTGTAATATGTGGATGCTTCATCTTTATCTCATGCTTAAGCTCTGCAATATAATCCTCATTATCTGTTCGATAACGACCAAACATAAAGATTGCTGCTGTACCATCCTTGAAAGCATACTGGCAGGAGGGTAAAGAAGATTTAAATTCTGTTATAATTGCCATGATATTTGATTCCTTAAGGTTGTGGAATTAGGTGGGAACCTTAACATATCCAACCTCTTAAATAAGTAAGGTTCCCTGGTGGGCTGCTACACCCATAAAGCTTCTAGACTGAAAGTCTAGCCTACTGCACCTGCTGTGAAGTTATATACGATTGCATTAGCTGGAGGGTTCTTAACTAAGCAAGTAAGCTCCGTAGTAAGAGTTCCACCTTGTGCATCCAAACCATTATCACCTCCTTGACCAACTCCAAAATCATCATGCTTTGTTTTACGATCGCCAAGATAAGCTAAACTAAATGTAGACAAATCAACTCCGATTGCCATCTTAGCCCAAGTTGCGTTGGTATTAAATAGCGGATGTTCAATGATCTTAAAGGTTCCACGAGAAGTCTTAAACGAGCTAAATTGTAAACCAAAGTTTGTCTGACCATCAGTGATATAGTAAGTACCATTCAAGCGGCCAATTGCAGTAAGAATACGCTTAGCTACACCACCTACAAATAACCAGCGCTCATTAGCCACTTTAGGATCAGTAGCCTGGTTGAACATTGGATCCAAAGCTGTTTCCAGTTGGGTGAAGGTAGTGGTAGCTCCCAGCGTAGTTACGTTAGCTGCTGAGTAAATTGAAGGATAATAAGTCAGATTTCCTACGATACTTACCAGGCCATCCATTGTGCGGAATGGTTGACCATTGCGAGTACCTTGAGATTTCTGCCCAAATAGAAGAGCCTTCTCTATATCAGCTGCATGGAAGCCTGCGCAGTCCTGTTTAGACTCAGCTATATTAGAATCACCTGCAATAGTCAGAGTAGCCCGAACTGTATCACTCAATGCCCAAGTATTACGGAAAATCTGGGTTAAGTTAGTAACTCGTAAAGGCGTAATGTTAAGTGCATTCGGGCGCACAGAAGCTTCTTCAAAAGCATTACCTACTTGTACCCACTCAATAGTATCAGCTACTGCGCCAGCCGCTACACTACCTACACCACGAATAACTTGAATAGTGGTGGCCGAGAGAATAGAGTCAATGATTATGTTCTCACGCGTAGATACTGCCTGCATAATCATGTTAGGTAGCAGATTAGCGGTGGATACTACAGTAAAGATGTTAGTAGTAGCATCACCAATTGCACCATTAAGTACAAAAGCAGGAAACACCATTGTCTTAGTAAAGAATCCATGCTCCCGCTGTACAGCGGTTTCCGTCTTAATCATGGAAGATAGTGCAAACAGAGGTGCTTGGCCATTAGGCATCAAGCGAGTAATCATCTGTGAGAACGAGAGCTTCGCCATGTTAGTAGGAAATTGATCTGAGTTAAATACCCCAGTAAAATTTGCCATTTTATTTAAGTCCTTATAGAAAAGTTAAGATTTAGTGGAGTCTGAAAAGTTTAAAACCCTTCTAAGGTCATGGCAGTAGCTGATGTTTTAGTAAGCATAAACCACTTAGTAGTAAGGGTAAGTACTGATAAGTTACCGGAAGCCGTAACATCTGTACCACCTGCAATAACCAAAGTATTAGCCGTCTGATTGTACACCATAAACATATACACTTCACCAATACCCATATCAGGCATAGTGGCTAGGATAGCATCAGCTGCTGCTGTGGTATCAGTCCGATTAGTGTTAGTTCCTGAACGGCCATAAAGACCCCCAAGAATGGCAGCAACAGATATAACTTGGTTAGAATCAGTAGCCTGATTAGTCTTTTTAGGAAATGCTAACCAACCATCACCAACTCTAGCCTTACGGGGTAGCCCAGACTCGAATACACTAGGGCGAACGAAAGACATAATATACCTCCAAAATAATTAATTAAATAACGGAATAAATTAGTTTTATTTTTCTAGCCAACTATTCCAATCTGTATCTGTATTACTTGGGATTGTTGCAGCTTGTTGAGATTGAATTAGGCTTCCCGCGAACTGGGTAAAGTAAGCTTCCGCGTGAGCCTTAATCTCTGCTGACGATGCATCAGGATACTTAGTCTGGAATTGACTGACTAATCCTGCTACCATCGGAGCTGCTGCTGGATGTGAAAGTACAGGATTTTCCTTGATTAAGGAGTCTGTATTGTGGTTGCGCAAAACACTTGGGAGCTTTGATTCTAATTTTGCATTGTTTTTTGCTATAGCTTGTTCAATGAGTTTAGTAGTAGCATAGGAAGCTTGGGCATAAGTCTGGCGGGAAACTAAAGACATAGCTTCCATACTTGCCTTAACTCCATCTTCTCCACCTGCCGCTATTCTAGCTTGGAGGTCTGGAGATACAGACTTAGTAAAGTCCATATTAGAAGCTGCCTTCATCAGGTCATCCCCATTAACCTTACCAAACACCGTACCATCATCTACCGGAGCATTTGGATCAACAGGTGCATTCTTCCATAAATCCACGAAACTATCTAGACCAGCGTTAGGATTAGGAGATGTAGTATCCGTACTAGGCGGGATCACTCCATTAGCTGCGGCTGTAGCTGAATCAGGCGAAGTGATAGGTATTGCTGGATTAACCGGTGCACCTGGTGCCTGTACTGTTACTCCTGGAGTAGGTTGATGCTTAGCTCCACTTCCGAACATATTGCTGAAAATCTCTCCTGCTGATGCCATGATATTACTCCTCGTTTGGGTTGTTTGGGTTGTTTAAAACTTCGTTAGCTAAGAATGAAGAATCTATTAGGAAGCTAAGATTACCTAATTGACCTTGAAGTTCTGCAAGTCTCAAGGAATAAGCTTCATCCTTAGGGTATTGATAAGTTAAATTAAGCATCTCCTGTGCTATCTTAATCCTATCATTGTTTAGTACTGCTAGTTGAACGTTAGAGAAGATGCGTCCTACTAACTCTGATTTCTCCCCGAGTTCTGTTAAGTTAAATAACTCAGCTAACTTCTCCACTTGGGGGTGCGGTTGAGTTTGTTCCATTAATTACCTCTCCTTTTTCTTCATCAGGTTGTACTTGTTGCTGTGGGCTATATCCGAACTGCTCCGGAGTTGGTTGTGGTGGAAACTGTGTGGATTGTGTATCTGGGTTCTGCTTAACCATCTGCATTACTAATTGCTGCCACTGTGCTACTGCTTGCTCATATGCTACTTGAGCTGCTGGCTTCTCGAAGGGCTTAATCTTAGCTCCTTTAATTGCCATCATATAGGAGAAGAATGGGGATAAGTTATATCCTTGGGCTAATGCAGGCATGTTAGCTAAAGTCTGGAATCCATCCCTCATTACATCATCAGAGATTATTTGGTCAGAAGGAATAAGCCCATCGGAAACTTTAAAAGTCGTGACAGCCTTACGTAAGGCTACAGGATCAATAGGGACCAACTCTTCTTTACTTCTATTGAATAGAGATGCTGGGCCTTGATACTGGAGAATGTTAAGTTTAATTATCTCTTTAAGTGGGGTGAATAAGGAAGCTTCCAACTGCATAGCTCTCATCTGATCGCCACCTGAAGCATTAGCCATGACCTGATCTACCTCAGCCTTAAGCTTATTACCTTTAACAAACTCTCCACGTTTAGCAGGATTCTGTCTATCTAATTTATCCCCCATTGTTTGAATCTGACTTGCAAGACTAGCCAAATCTCCTAAGTTATCTGCACGGAAAGGGAAGGCGTAAACAGCCTCTGCTACTGGCTTACCGTACGCTGCTGGACGTACAGGTATCTTGGCTGCCGGATTAGTTGAATTAATATGTTTCTCTGAAATACGAGACGGATCATATAATGTCCTATCCATTATAGCTCTACGGCTAGTAGCAATAGCTGAATTCCAGAAAGCAGATGCAAGGTGCTGGAGCGGAATTACATTAGAAGCTAAAGATTTCGTTTGGTAACTTAAACCATCCACCAAACCTTGACCACAAAGGATAGGAAGAAAGTTATGTGCATTAGTTTGGCGCTCAGCTAATATAAGCACGGAATCATTTACGAATATAAACTTCCATATTTGTGGTGTACTGGAGCTAGGAACTCTCAGGCCGAAATCATTAGGCAAGATACGAGCGTACAGAGTAGTCACCTGATAGGCATTCTTGTATTGAATACCATCTCTATCCGCCCCAGTTATTCCCGCCCAAGCAAGCCAATTAAATTCCCCAGATCCGAATGCTGTATTCCTATTCGTATTTATATCTGGGTTGATCATTGGTATATAGAATGGGGCTGTGTAAGAATTAGAGCTAAGAGTAGTTGTACCTATTCCAGACTCAAAAGCATCTACTATATTATCTATGATCTTCCCTGGAAGACTAGCTATAAAGCCCTTAAGCTGCATACGGGACATAATCTCTGTATAGCCTACATACTCCCCAAACTGATGCATCTTATTTAAAGGAACTCGGAGATCATAGATTGTATTGTAAGGATCTAGTCTGCGTAATCTGTTACCTGACCAAATCTCTTGCATTGGTCTACCTTCTTTAGTAGAGAAAGAGATGTCCGTTTCCAAGCTAGCAGTAGCTTCCTGCACCCAATCTACTTCCATGAAATAAGCATTGTACTTAAATGCATCCCGGAAAGCTAACATAAATTCATTAACCCAGCCGCCACGAATAGCCTGATCATCTATTACTGTTTCCATCTGGGTAGCTGCATCCATCTGATCCGGTGGAGCCACTACACCAAAGATAGGAGTACCAGTTAAGAACACAGAAGCCTGGTAAGTTACAGCACTTTCCACTTGCGGCATCACCATAGGCACGGTTACATTCTGATACTTAGTGGCATCCCCGTATTTATTAGCTAGTTTAGCGCGCCACTGATCCTCAGTTAAGTCCTGTTCCCGCTGGTAAGCTAAGTCTATATTGCGGAAATGTTCTCTTAAGTTATAGATCGTAGTCTGAGCTTGTCTAGCAGTTTTCAGATACTGCATTATACCTTCCTGAGCTTTCTTACCTAGCTTAAGTGGTGTATCAGCTTTTATCATTTAAGGTTTCTCTTAGTTTGTTGTGATGAACTGAGGCTCAGAACGGACTAGTCTGCCAATCCTCAAGCACTGGGATATCTCCCTCATCTTGGCGACTCAGTATGTTAGTTGATACTATAAACTCTGCAAACTCAGATACTACTTTAGGTGCATAAGTTAGCAAGTCTAGGATGTTATCTGTATTATCTCGCTTGAGCGGATTAAACTGGAGGATTTCCGTAAGTACTGCGGATCGAGTCTCGGGCGCAATGAATATCTCTCCTGCCTTAAAGGCCTTAAACATAGAAAGAATCCTGGAGTTCTTACTTGAGCCGCCCGGATAGATCTCTACAGCTTCCATCCCAATTATACCAAGCTGCTGGCAGATAAATTGAAACCAGTAAGCTAGTGTACTTTGGTAAGCTACAGACTCAATTGCTATAAGTCTACAATTGTTTTCTAGGGCAAGTTGGAGCGCAATACGTATTGTATCTCCGGGGGAGAATTTCCCGTGCTTAACCTTCATTAGGCAGGGTAGTGTATCATGTATCTCAAAGTAACCTATTGCCACATCATCTGAGTTAACCTTTCCAGATGCCGGATCAATAACTATGAAACTTCCGGCCGGTATATCTCCTTCTTCATAAGGGAGTGGGGGTAACTTAGAGAGGTCAATAAGATTATTAGCACTAGCTGTCTCATCGTTAAGTACTTCTGCATAGAATATCTCAGGGTGTCCAGCTTTCTCATCATTTTCGTATTCCCTTAATAGTTGATTTATAGGTTGCAGTTCTTCCCAAAGACTGGATCCATCATGAAGTATTCCACCAGCTATAAACTTAACCCAATTAGAGTTCTTTTTGAGTTTACGGAGTATAGAATAGTAAGGTTCTGGATACATATTCGCTACAAACATGAATAAGCAACCTCTAGGAGACTTAGCTTTCATTAGAGTACCTACCATCCAACGTTCTAACTTCTGGCTTAGGAGTTCGCTTTCAGCTAATTCTTTCGATTGAATATCATCCATAATCATTACATCAGGCCGCTGATTCTTTACGTTAAGACCGCGCGGATCTCCGCCCGAACCTATGCCACCTACCACTATAGTCCTACCACGAAAGGTAAATACTTGCTTCTCCTGCCTATCAGTCTCTATACCTAGAGAATAATCCCCAAATACTTGCTTAATATTAGCTTCCTTGAGCATATCCATTACATCAGAAATGAAAGCTACTGCCTTAGGTAAGGATTCACAGATTATAAGTATGAATTTACGATCAGTAAAGAGTATAATATAAAGGCAAAGGAGTTTTAGGAGTGTAGTCTTGCTGAATCCGCGCGGAAGTCCTATAGCTAACTGACTAAAATCTCTTTCCCTGTGTATGTAATCCCTCAGCCACGCCCATAGGTCTAGATATTTCGGTGGGAAAGCGTATTCATACACTAAGGGCATTGCTAAGCCACATAAGAAATCTAGAGATTCCCTTGCGTTATGTATAATCTGGTCTGATTGGAAGAGAGACTCCACTATCTCAGCACTAGGAGCTTTTCTGGGTGCATTAGTGCTTGCGTCCCACTCTTCTTGAGTACCCCCAATAGCTAAGAATGTAGGATCAGGAGGATTAATTGGGCTCATATCGAGCAAGAAGGGAAAGAAGTATTATTTTAGCCTTTTGGTTAGCTGGAGTAAGAGTTTGCTTTACTAGCGTTAAATTAGATTGACCCCTACAACCCTCTGACTCCTTAGTTGTTACCGGAACTTCCAAGTTTTTTAATGTCGCGTTCATTTATCATCTCCTGTATTCTATGAGGTTGAATAGTAATTAAGTCTTCTCCACCCGCTTGAATAACTTGGTTATTACTGTTAACTACGAAATTGTTAACTACGCGTTGAGGCATATTCAAGTTAACTACAGTTGAGTTACTGAATCCGTCTCCTGCCAATGTCATTCCTCGCCGCTTAGCTGCGTTAACTACTTGAAAGATTCTGGTGAGCTTCATGGGGTCAAAAATCATATCCACTGTCTGATCAAGTCTATCTCTTACCTTATCTTCCAGAGAGTCTAATTTCGCATCCGCTTCATTATGCCTATTCAGGAGGGAGAATTTCTCATCCGCGAGTTGCTTTTTAAATTCCTCCTTATTCAAAAGCTGAGAAATCCTACTCGAGTCTACTCCTAAGGATTCCGCTACTTTCGAGGCGCTAAGTCCGGCCGCTAGAAGTTTAATGGCGCGAGATTCTAGTTGATTTACTATCTCTGTTTTACCGCTCATTTTCTTATCTCCTTGCTTTGAGGTCTTATTTAATAATTGCATTCTAAGGTATAAAATAAAAAAAAGCTAATCCAGCGAATTAAGACTAATTCTTAACTAATAAAGAGTAAAAAATTTAAAAAATTGATATAGATCTCGTAGGATAACGCGGAGTCAATTACCTAAAAAGGGTCTACCCACCCCATTGTTTTAATGTTAGGTAGATATGCTAGGATGATTAGGATAGATAAGAGTTTGTTAATTATGATTGAGTGTTGAGTGGGGTAGATAAGAAGTGTTAAGTTGTAAGTGTTGATAAGGATTACTAAGTAGTATATTAGGGTATTGATTGGATATGTTAGTAGAGTCTGAAACGATTGAGTGGTTAAGAATGTTAAGTAAGATAGACCTTATTGAATACTGGGCAGGAATCACATTGCGTATTATGCGGCTTAGATTATGTTTTGATAGTCTAAGAGTTGCTAGGTAAGTTAAAGAGTTATCCACAGATCAAATCAAAACTTCTTTTTTAGGTTTTTAGGTTTTTAGGCAAAAAGACTAATAGCCTAATAGCCTAATAGATTACACCCCCCTTGTACCTATTTCCGTTTTCCCCTTTTTCTTGATGTCTGACTTAGCTAACATATACAATCTAGTAACTGTTAAGTACTAAGTCTGCTAGTTAGTGAGTCTTACCCTATCTACTATTTAACTACTCTATATACACCCAATTACCTATCTCATCCCTCCCGGGTATATTTAAGTTATGGTATATATATATATATTGTTTTTAAAAGTAGTACATGCGGTTCATTCTATAAACTATTTTACCTTTAGAGGGTATAGTTAGGTTAGACTTATTAGTTAACAGTACAATCCAGGATAAGTTAGCTAAGTAGAACAATGAAAAAAGGGGGATGGATTTATAGGCACATAGAGGGGGGTACAATCTTTTAGGTTTTTAGTCTTTTAGGTTTTGTGCCTATTTTTTAACTTTTGTGTTAGCTAAGAAAGATCAAGAGCAATGATAGCTAAGAGAGTAGCTAGGTATCAGATAACTCTTACATAATATATAGAACTCAAGAAGGATAAGTATAGAATTATCTGACTTGGCAAGGATAAGGCTAAGGATTACCATTTTAAATTTTTGCTTAGAATTTGTATCCTTTGAGATAGCTAACTTAATAGTAAAATACAGTCTTAAGGATAAGGAAAAATACAGCTTGACGCGCCGATTAGAGTAATGTAATATAGGGTGTAGTTTAGATTAACAATCAACAATCAACATTAAGGAACTATTATTATGCCATTAATTAGGACTAAGTTGTTACCAGCAACCAGGACGAAAGGAACTAGAATTAAAGCTTACTATTAAGGACAATCAGTAACAATAGGATATAGTTATACTGGTAATCCAGAGTTAGAATCGAATCATAGAAGGGCAGTTATAGCCTTGTTAGTTGAATTAAAGTTGTATTGGTTTGAACTGGAAATACACTCAGCAAGACTTAATACTTTGGAATATGTGCATATCTGGTACGATGAAACTGACTTACCTGAATTTCTTAAACCACAAGCATGAAAAAGTCAGAGAAATAATACTTGACATCTTATCACAGTAATGTTATTTTACAGTTGTAATTTAAGAATCTAAATTTAAAGGAACTGGCATGAACCAGAATAAGAAATTTAAATCTCAGTATAAAGGTAAGAGTTTATCTGAGTTACAAAATCACAAGCAGCTGCTAGAAAGAATTATACCTGAGCTAGGTGTGAGTAGTCCAAATTTGTACAGTTTTTGCTGGCATTATGTGCAAACTTGCAACTGTATTGATAAACATAAACTTACTATAGAGTGTAAACAATGAACGGATATACAGTAATAATACTCATAATCATTTGTCTTTTATCCACTTGTATTATGCCTACAGTCGGGCATAGGTTGGTAGAGTTAGAAAAGCAAGGGGATGCAAGGATTGAGCGGTTAGACTCACTAGGGAGGAGATAAGGACATGAATGAATTGTTAGATATATACTGGGCTAATTATTTAAGACTCTTATTTAATCCAGAAGTACCCAATCACTTAGTAGGTAATGCTTATAGAGTATTCAGACCACTGAATAGGAAGAAAGAGAAGATGTATAATAGAAGTAAAAGACACTAGAATAACGGAACTATTATTAATCAAACTCCGGCTGCGGCCGGAAAGGAACTATTACCATGCTCATAACTTGCTCTTACAGTGGAGTAGAGTTTTCAATATCTGAATTTCACTGTTTACACTCTATCCCTGCCGGTTCCCATATCCATCCGGTATTTGCCCTGGATTCTAAATCAATTGAAACTCTCTATACTGCCTACATTAATGGCCATTTAACAGACACTGAATCATACCTGCTGCTTATAACCCTTCTTGATCGTACATCGCTCATGCTTTACCGCTGCCCAATTCGACCAGGTAATCACTATCCACAACTTACCGCCCTGTACATTGACCGACTTTACTCGGTGTCTACCCGACTCCAAGCTATCCATCACCCTGATTTTATGGCGCCTAAAGTTATCATCAGCGAAGAAAACTGTGACCTGATTAATATCAAAGAGTGGCTAATAATTTGGGAAAACGCTTATCAGGATTTTCGTGATGGGCAAGTAGAATCTGCGTATCGTGATTCACTACAGAAGAAAGAAAATGCACTAAGTAAGTTTATCAAATCCCAACATATACCCCCCGAAAAATACGCTCATGTGCTGGCTGATTGGGCGTGTCTTGCTGCTAACTTCCCGCCTGAATATACGGAATACTGGAAAGAACTGATTATATCTTGCTATGATTTTGGTAAGATAATTAAAGCCCAGCAAGTACACCTTGAAGACCTAATGGAATACTGTGAAGATAACATAGATGAATTTTCATGCGGCTCTATCTTTTCCAATGCCTTATTTAATTGCCTGCAAGAAGGTCTTTCTTCCCTGAATGACTTTTACTCAGTAGGTTTCTCCGTACTTGACTCATCTCTTTCTGAGCAAGAAACACTGATAAAAATAATCGGATCTGCACCAGATAAGGAACCGATTAAATCAGACTATCCTAACTCTTTTTCGTACTTGAGAGCGAAAATGGCATGGGATAGTGCATTAAAACACGCGGAAGAGGCTAAACGGAAAAATCAAGAAGGAGAAATTTAATGCATTACGATTATATCAAGAATGAGTTAAGTCGCAACATAAACAACCAATTTGCAGTCCCCAACGAATTAATACCAGAATTGGCTGAATACAAACTTGTATATTGGAGTGTATCTCATTTATATAAAAGCCTTAAGCTGGATTTAGACAACAAAATAAACTCTGACTATTACATTGACAGACAAGATACACTCTACGCTGTAACTATGATTAACTGCTCAATATTACACCTGTATGACCTTGCAATCAATGAGCCAGATTATCAAATCCGTATTTCTTTCCGGCGGGCTCGTAAACACTGGAATTTACCTGCCTATGCAATCATTAAATTACCTGCACCGAAGGGGGGATTAAGCCAATTAAGAAACTCAAAAGGAAACTATAACCATGATAAAGCTTAATCCCGATACACTAGCAAAATTAAGGGGTTTAAAACCCGTTACACAAGCCAAAATTAATCTACCTGTTACTGGCATAAAAGAACGTCTCCGGCTTGCCCGGCAAAAAGTAACCCAACAGGAAGAAGAAAAAAAAGCCGTGTCAACTGAGATAATCCGCGTTTCACCCGGCATAAAAGAAATACTACATAATAAAGAGCAACAAGACTTTATCAATATGGCTGTATCTGGTGTAGACTGTGTACTAATCGGTCCAGCAGGTACAGGCAAAACAACCTCATTGCAAGCTATGATAACTGCAGTTTTAAATATCCGATCAATTCCTTGCCTTACAGATCATAAGCACAGACACCTCACGATTGGATCGCCTGGTATAATAATTTGCAGTTATACCCGTAGATCAGTCGCTAATGATAAAAAAGCCATCCCTGAGCTAGCACACAATTGCATTACGATACATAAATTGCTACAATTTGAGCCAATGTTTTACGAGATAGAAGATGAGGCAGGAAATATACGTCAGACAATGAGATTTATCCCGAGGCGCAATAAACTTAATCCGCTTGATTCCAGTATCAAAATAATTGTAATAGATGAGAGTGGCACTGTACCTGTAGACCTATATGATCTGCTCATAGATGCCTTGCCCGATCCATCCGCAGTGCAGTTTATCTATCTAGGGGATCTCGAGCAAAACCCTCCTGTGTTTGGCGCTGCGGTCCTTGGTTTTAAAGGGTTAGAGCACAGGGATACCACAATCCAACTAACTCAGGTATATAGGCAAGCCCTGGAATCCCCAATCATTCGACTGGCCCACAGGATATTATCTGGTATTGGTATACCAGAATCTGAGTATCCGGCCTGGCAGGTAGAAGGTCAATTATCCATCCGCGCCTGGAAAAAAAAGATATCAGCAACAGAAGCTATGTTAACAATGGCTAGATTCTTTCGATTAGCCTTTGAAAATCGCCTTTATGATCCAGAAAAGGATTGCATACTGATGACTCAAAACGTAAATTTTGGTTCTAATGAACTAAATAAACATATAGCTAATATGTACGCGAGAGCACAAGGTAGGGAAACATACGAAATAATCTCAGGATTCCTTAAGCATTACTTTTCACCAGGCGATACGGTAATGTACGAAAAGGAGGATGCTGAAATAGTACGAATTGAATCAAATCCAAAGTATCAGGGTAAAACACCCCAGCCACATAGCAAGTCACTTGATTACTTTGGGCATAACTCTACACCAGCAGAAATACAGCACCTTGACCTTGAGGAACATTTCGAAGCTATGATGGAATCTGCTGTATATGATGATATTGAAGACCGCAAAGAGGTAGCAAGTCATAAAATATTTGTACGCTTCAAGAATGTAGAAGGTCAAGAGGAAGAAAAACTCATTATGCTTGACTCCGCAGCGGAGATAAATAACCTAGCACTAGGCTATGCTATGACTGTACACAAGGCACAGGGAAGCGAGTGGAGAAAAGTATTTCTAGTAATTCATCATTCGAATGCTGCAATGTTGAGTAGAGAGTTATTGTATACTGCTGTGACAAGGGCAAGGGAAGACCTTACAATTCTTTGTGAGCCTGAATCATTAGTGAGAGGCGTAGAGATTCAGAAAATTAAAGGCAACACGCTTGAGGACAAATTGAGTCATTTTGCACGTAAATTAAGCGAAAAATCTATTCTCCTTACATAAGTAAAAAATAGGTGTTGACAGGAAAATTTATCTGTAGTATCTTTGTCAACACTGATTAAGCAGCACAGTATGAGTAATCAAACAAAATCTAACCTTAAAGGAAATATCATGACTGACAATACCCAAGACAACACAGCAGGAGACAGTGCACCAATCGTAAAGCGTAACACTCCTTTTCATTTCCGTAGCAATGGTAAAGATGAAAAAGGTAACCCGATCAAACGGGATACAGTTAACTTGCTCCTGAGCTACCCTACTGTTAATGGCTTAGTTGATATCTTCAACGCCGGCGGCAAAGGATTAGATAAACTGGTTAATTTAGTAAGTGACGCAATCGATGATCATGTACGTAATGTACTTACGGAAAACCCAACTTTCACCAGCACAAATTTCCCTTATGAATTAGGTTCCTGGGAAGCATACGTTAATGTTCCGGAAACTGAGCGTAAATTACGCGGTATTGCCAAAGAGGTTTGGGCAGCTTTCCGCGCGGATTACATCGCAGTAATTACTGTTGCCACCGGTAAAAATCAAGATGTGATCGAAAAAGGGGCGAAACTGATGATTGACCAACGTTTTAGCGATGTTAAGAGCAATAAGAAAGTATTAGGCAAACTGGCTGAATACCTTACTATTTATGCTGAGAAATCAACGCAAGCTGAAAGTTTTGCCGATTGCGTAACGACACTGTACGAAAAAGCTGAAGCACTGTTGAAAGCTGATTCAGATGCCCTAGCAGATAATATCTAAGTAATAAGCTGGTGTTTGAAAGTTTGGCGGTATCTCTAAACCGCACTAACCCGGCACTGATTCTTTAATTAGAGTCTTTAGCTGGGTTTCTTTTTGTGTAAAGACTTATTTTATAAAGGATTTTCCATCATGCCTAAGCCAAAAAAAACACCCGAAGACTTAGAACTTGCCACACATAACCGCCTTAAGGGGACTATCTGCTTCCATGTCACAAGCGCAATAAGCCAATTGCGAGTTCTAGAAAACAAATTAAAACAATTTAAAGTTGGTTGTAATGATACCGATGGAAGAGCTAACACAAGTACTTTATTAGCCTCCTTAGCGGCCATTCAGGCCGCTACAGACCGATTTAAACTCACTCTATACAGCAGGCTTGAGATAGGGAAGTCTCCTAGCTCTTACCGTAACAGATCGCCACGCACTAAAAAACAACAATACCCGCATGTCTCGAATCAGTAAGTATTCATTAATCTGGCAAGTATTAAAACGGGATAAGAAAATAACTCTTACCATAGTTCCAGGATTGGAAACTAGAATTATCAAGGCATTAAATGAACGGAAACAATACGATACGGTATTCCAATTCGAAACCAAAGAAGAAGGTCAGAAGTATAGAGTCAAGCATACATTATCTGATAATGGCCGTATTATGAGTATTACTTTATATAGATCAATAGGAGACCACGAACTATGAATTTGAAAGTAAGCATCCCAATAATCAGGAAAGACTCCGAGACGGCGAAAGCAATTAAGTTTGTTTTTAGTGATCCAGAAAGAAAAGGGCATGAGATATCTCATTGGATTCCAATCAGCCAGTTATTCGAGATCCATACCAATAGATTAGTAATGGCTGATTGGATCGCTAAAGAAAAAGGATTGATTTAAAATCATCTAACAAGGATCTAAAATGGATATAATGAATTTAAAACTTTCCGCGCCTAAACAACAAGACCCCATAGAAGAGCGTAACGAGATATTTTCAAAGCTTGCAGAACTTGAACAGGCGCTTATCTCTCTTCACCTTTCTATGCCAACCTTGCTTCAAAAGATCCATAAACAACTGAAAGCAGATCCCGCAATAGTAACAATCATGAGTGAGGATGATATAGCAATCCTTTTCCGCGCGCTTGAAACTCACTCGAATATTAAGCTAATGGAAGTTAATGTTAAGAAGTTACCTAAGAAAAAGGGTAGCGAATTAACAGAAGATGATCTCTAACAGGAGTTTTATATTATGGCGGGGGAAAATAAATTACCTGGTTACATGCCAGCAAGACACGGCCTATCCTGGAATACAGAAGAGTATCAGGATTTATATGATAGGTATGCTAAAGGCTGGACAATACAACAATTAGCAGAAAAACATCAACGTACATTTAATGCTATTAAGATTGCCTTGCACGGCAAAGAATCAGACTTGATAATTAACGGCACTAATTACGGGTCATTATTCTATAACGTTAAACAGCTTATCAAAAATAAGATTGAACTTAGCAGCAAATTACCTTATGGGTAAGTTTCCTCTTTGGGCAATATTAATCCTAAGAGAGCGATGTAATAATATAGAGTTATACTGTTCTCGCTTTTCCCACCTTGAGCGCATTATCCAGTGGTTGAATCCTGTCGATACTTCAGCGCTTAACTTATACAAGATACGTTCCCTAACAATGATTGAAGATTCTTATCAATTGCGTGAATTAGCTGCAATGCTTAATACTACGCCATCCCAATTATTTGACTATTATAATGATGTAATCAAAGGTAAGTTATGGAATATAAACGAACTAACCAAATAGATATCCGACTTAAACAATTATCTTATTCTTCCCGGCTTCTTCTTGATTCCTGCCCGCGTAAGTATCAGCTTAGAAAGCTAGGTGCTGATATAGAATATCAGGATACACAGGATGAACTGATAACTTTTGAGTTTGGGAAATTAGTAGGTTACGGTATTCAATTAGCCTTTCAGAACATATCACGCGAAAATATCTTTTTAGCTTGCTTTGAGTTCTGGTCAATGGAACTTAACATTGAATCCAGCCGGCATAAAAAATCCTTTTGGTATGCGTTACTTGCTATCGATAAATTTATAGGTATGAGACAGCAAGGTTTTTTAACTGAGTACAATATCTTATATTATAACTCTCAACCCGCTGCGGAACTGTCCTTCCTAGTAGACTTTGGTGAGGAGTTTGCTGAAAGAGGTTTCCTTGACTTAGTACTTGAAAGTAACCTAACAGGGGAAGTAATTACAGTAGAACTTAAAACAGACTCTGCTAAAGTACCTATTCATGAAGCTAAGTATCAGAACAGTACTCAGCCCTTAGGTTACTCAGTTCTATTAGATCATATTATGCCTGGCCTTAACTCTTATACTGTACTGTATATAATCTATCTATCCGAAAAGTTTGAGTACCAGACATTTCAGTTCACTAAAAGTATTAAGCAAAAAGCAGAGTGGATACATAGCATAGTAATGGATATAGAACGTATCAAGTTATACTCTAAGGCTAACTTTTGGCCTAAGCATGGGCAGTCTTGTATAGCCTGGAATAAGCCTTGTAAGTATTTTAACAGGTGTCACATGTCTGATAAGCTCTTACTCCGCCCTATCACTAAGCAGCAAGAGTTAGATGTAATTAAGGACAATGAAGAAACGTACACAATTAAGACAACAGTTAAGGAATTAATAACAGGTCAATTAGCTAGACCAGAACTTAAAGGAAATTAAATTATGAATATAAGTTTAGTTATATTAGGTATAGTTGGAGTATTGGCCTTGAGTGGTAATTGTAAAGCTCAAGATTATTCAACCTATCAACAATCTACTCAAGAAATTAACAGGCAGTATCATCAACTGGAAGTAATAAGGCAGCAGCAACAGCAGTATATCCAACAACAGCAATTAGAACAGATGCGTAGGGAGTCAGATTATAGATTCAATCAATTTAACAGGACTCACGATCATTCACATTCACACCAACTTATAAGGTAATAAGTTATGAATTCAACCTCTCTAAAAGAGTACCTTAAATCATCTTACTCAGCCTCTAGTATTAATAAGTCTGATAAGATAACAGTACGCAAATCTAACAACAGTGATTGGAGTCACATAGATTTAAGTCTTAATAATAGTGATGATGATCCCAGGACTACAATTACATTGCGAAGTAAAGCAGCGGCAGAAAGTTTACATTTCATGTTAGGTCAAATGCTAAAAGGAGATTCATAGTATGAGACTAACTGAATATGAAGAAAATCATGCAGTACAACGGGTTCTCATAGTAGGACTCTCTAAGTCTGGTAAGTCTACATTAGCAGCTTCACTATCTAAGAAGTATAGAATTATCTGGATAGATACTGAGAATGCAGTTGAAGCTCTCCAGAAGCTTCCGCCTGAGCAAAAGGCTAATATAGAACTCATCAAGATACCAGACTCAGCAGCATTTCCTATGGCAGCACAAACAGTACAACGCTTATTTAAAGATAAGAAAGCAGATATCTGCTTCACTCATGGAACTATTAACTGCTTTATCTGCAAAAAGAACGAAGGTATAATACAGCACGTAGACTTAACTAATCTAGACCCTTCCCGTGATGTAGTAGTATTAGATTCCCTAACACAAGTTGGCAAGAGTCTCTTTGCTCACCTTATGAAAACTAAGACAGCAGCTATGTCTAGTGAGGATTCAATTGAGTACAAGCCAGTGTTAGATGATTGGGGTGCTCTACGTAAGAATACTGAGTACCTTGAGTCTAATGTACAGGCATTCCCCTTTAACTTCGTAGCTATCACATTAGCTATAGAGACTGAGCTTGAGGATGGTAAAGTGCTACTTGTACCTCAGTTTGGTAGTAAAGGAAGTTCGGCAGCAATAGCATCTAAGTTCTCTACAGTTATATTCTGTAAAGTAGAGAGTAAGAAACACAAAGCTTATTCAAGCAGTACAGCAAGTAACATGTTCTTATCTGGATCTAGGAGTGACTTTCAGATAGAGAAGCAAGCGGATAGTATGGACTTATGTCCACTGTTTGATAAGTTAGTAGCAAGAAGTAGTAGGGAAGTAGAGCAGAGATTGGAAAGTAAGGTTATAATGCATCCAACAGTATTACACGAACCAGCTGTAATAGACGTAACTAATAAAACTCAGGAGGTAAAAGCTTCATTACTTAACTTAAGAAATAAATTGAATCTAAAGAAATAAACTTAACTTATATATAAAGGAAACTAACATGGCCCTAAACTTAGATCAACTATTGGATACTTCTATCTCAGACTTAGCCGACTTACCAGAATTTAAACAACCTCCCGCTGGTGCACATCGTTGCTACTTTAATCTATCAGCTAAAAAAGTTAGCGGTGAGCCTGCGTTGGTCATGAACTTTAAAGTTATTGAAACTCTGGAACTAGAAGTTGAAACAGATAAACCACTGGAAGCTGGAGATGAATTCGATATCATTAGCACTATGACTAACGAGTATGGTCAAGGTCTGGTTAAGTCTGTAGCTGCTAAGGCTTGCGCTGCACAAGGTGTTGATCCTGAGACAGCTACATTAGGTGCATCTTTTGCTCCATTCATTGGTGGTGAAGTCATTGCCTTTACTGGCTTACGGGTGGACAAGAAAGATAAGAGCAAGACGCCACGTAACTTTGTTACCCTTAAGGATATCGTATTTGATATTGATGCTTTCTTAGAAGCACAAGAAGGTGGAGAAGTTGAGCAAGTAGAAGAAGTTAAGGAAGAGCCTGTATCGGAAACTAAACCAGCTGCGGCCGCACCTAAACTTGGTCTTGGCTTAGGTCTGAAACTAGGCACTAAGTAAGTTATCAATGTAATTGAATGTGTCTAGTTGTTGTAGAACTAGAGGGTAGGGAAGCAAGCTTAATTATCTTCGTTTCCCTGTCTGTTTCACCCACTCTTAACTAAGGATCTAACATGGCAAAAGAATCCAAGTATAGACCATATCTTACCCTAGACCAGATAAACTATCTATACGATTTCCTGCATACTGGTCAGAAGGATGTTACCAGAATAGATACTCACTTAGAGCTAGAACAATGTTTTAAACTTCTAGTATTTAAGGTTAATGAAGGCATGAGTACCCCAAGTTACCAGGCTAATATTAAGGTAGATTTGGAGACTGCAATAGGTATCACTCTTGAAGAGAAGAGAGCAGCTGCCTGGGATAAGTTTCAGGAGCATGGAACAATGGCGTATCTAGTACTAACTAAGGCGGAGATAGCTTATGCAGAACTCTACATGTATGAGCATGATCTAATGCGTACAGATGAAGAAGCATATTATGAAGCTAACGGAACTTTAATAGGTTATATTCAAGATGAAAACACTCCTACTGATTTGCCCTCCTGAAGAAATGCAGTACAGTGGCCATCTTAAACCCATCATGTCTAAGTTCTCAGGACTTAAGATACAGGTTAGTGCAACCAGAGTAAACACTCTATCAGAGATAGTATCTGTAGTGCAGAGGAATAAGTATGATGGAGTACTCACAAGTTCGTTAGAACTGCTTAAGAAACTTGTAGGTGTAGACATATCATCCTCGGAAGCCAGCATAGATAACTATGCAGGATCTTACTTCAAATATATGGGGATTGAGTTTGTTATTCTTAACCCGCTACGACAACTTATCACAGTACCTTACGGAAAGTTCTTAGCTGAGAGATATATAAGTAAGTTAGCTGCCCCAGAAAGATGGATGCGTTGCCCTAAATTTACTTATGGAACTCTTACTCCAAGTAATATATATAAGTGGTACAATCAATTCCAGTCAGCTGACTTAATATCAGTGGATATTGAAACTAAGAAGGAACCTTTCATACATATAACTGAGATAGGGTTTACAGCGGTATTCTCTAAGGGTTTGTCTCATTCAGTGGTCCTTCCTATTAAGGATATGTGGTCAGTAGTATGGATGCGTAAGTTCTGTGCCCTTAAACCACCAAAGGTATTTCAAAATGGTAAGTACGATAACAATTATTTGCTAGCATATAGTGCGCCTGTTTATAATTGGCTATTTGACACTGCTAACTTGTTTCATTCTTGGTATTCTGAGCTTCCTAAATCCCTTGGTTTCCTCCAAGCTTTCTTCGTTCGTGAAGCAGCTTACTGGAAAGACCTAGCTAGCTCAAGTGATAGAGAAGACCAAATCAAGTATAATGCTTTAGATACCTGGGCAACTGCTATGGCTTGCTTGGCTGCAATCCGAGAAATGCCTGTCTGGGCGCTGCATAATTATCTCAATGAATTCCCTCTTAACTTTCCTTGTGTATTAAGTGAGTTAACAGGTATTAAGAGAGACTTAGATGAACTAAGCTCAGCAGGAGTTAAACAATTAGATATCATTGAGGCCAATAATAAATCCCTAGACCGGATGCTCAATACCACTGGTTTTAACTCTGGATCTCCTAAACAGAAGAAAGCCTTGCTAACTATCCTAGGGTGTGGAGATATAGCGGCTAAGTCTACAGATGAGAAGTCACTTAAGAAAGCTGCTTATCGCCACCCACTCAATGCAAGGATACTGAATCAGATAACTGTAGTACAGAAGGCTAAGAAGTTATACTCAACTTATCTATCATCAGGGGTTAATGCTAAAGGTGAGAACTTAAATAAGGAACATAACGGAGTAATATTATATGCACTCAATCCCCACGGAACAGATACATCTAGACTTGCATCTAGAGAACACCACTTCTGGTGCGGCTTACAGATACAGAATGTCCCTAGAGGTGACATCGTTAAGAGAACTCTTAGCCCCTATAGCGGATTTAGACTTGCTGAATGCGATCTTGAGCAAGCGGAGTCAAGAGATACAGCTTATGCAGCGGGTGAAGAGCGACTTATCGCCGCAGTCTCAGGAGATAAGGATTTTCACAGTCTTAATGCTGCTTCCTTTTTCGGAGTTAGTTACGACGATATCTATGATGTGGTTAAGGGGTGCGTGCGTGATAAGGAGCGTAGAGAACTTGG
>ERZ1292625.748-Hain-H41-01um-R1-748-length-44618-cov-9_pt1 | contig 44618 bp, 37 predicted proteins | sample MGYA00564400_ERZ1292625 | MGnify/ENA primary metagenome ERZ1292625 (study PRJEB36523, sample SAMEA6512639) | groundwater metagenome | collected 2019-01-08 | study: AquaDiva: Metagenomics assemblies of 32 groundwater samples
TTATTCTCTAGTAAGACTGTAAAAATCGATAAAATCAGACAAAAAAAGGGATTTTCTATATGTCATTTTTTTTGACAGGTGAGCGCCTTTTGTCGACCGAAGCTCAATCAGGCCGAGTTTGAATGTCTCAAATTGAATAGAATTGTTTTTAGATGATTTTTTATTGGTCCCTTATTCGCTAGGTGGTGGGACAGGAGATTCTTATGAAAAAAATGATCATTGTCGTGCTATCGCTCGCTTTTTCACTAACTGCATGTAACAAAAATAATTCGAAAGCGAATCGCATTAAGCCTGGAGCAGTAAATCCGGCGACGACGCCAGAAGCAGCTAAAGACAAAGCAACTACAGCAGAAACTGATCCTGTTGATGGGACTAAGTTACCTGATCCTAAGCTTGACGCGAACACGGAAACTGCACCAGAAGACAGCACAGTAACACCTCCGGCGGTTAGCGCAAAACCTGGAACTGGAACAGCAGTTCAAACGACGCCTAAAGTAACAATCCCGTCTTCAACATCTTCGCAGACATTAACGCCAGCACAACCGATATCCCAAGGAACAAAGATATCGACACCAACAACTGCGACGACTCCAACGATTGTCGCACCAACGGCAACAGCCGCTTTGGCGACATCGGCAGCTGAAGTCGCTCAAGCAACAACAGGAAGCACTTCAAAATTAGCAGTTGCGGGGAATGCGACATTATTTCCTTATAATTCAATGAACTATATTGAAGCTAAAATGACAACTGATGAACAAAAAAACCGTGTTCTTATGATGAGTGTTCTTGGTGTTGAACAAGCTAAAGCGGTTAAGTTAGCGCTCTATTGTTATGACCAAAAAACAACGACAATACGCACTGATGACGTCAAAACAAATCTTCCCGTGATGTTTTTGTTTCCTAAATCGGAAGCTCTTGTTGAAATAAAAAAAACAAAAACAAGTGCTGAGGATGCGTCTCAAGAAAGTCCAGGATTCGTTTTGGGTGTCTGTGATGGTGACGAAAATGTTTATGATCCAAAAGCTCTTGAGAGCCAAAATAACTACGAGATAAAAAAAATAAGATCAGGTGAGTCTCACTTAGATTATCTGACATTGGACGAAAAAGATCGAGATTTTACTGATATCAGCGTGACTTGCAGCAATGAATCTAATGTATCACAAAAATTAGAGCGAAAACAAAACGATGGAAAAAAAGTAATGAACAGAGTGACACTCAGCCAAGGTTCTAAAATGCTTTTTTCACGACCAGCTACCTTCAAAGAAAAAAATGGAATTGAATTTCAAACCAACAGAAAATTAAAACAAAATCTAGTTCTTGAATGCGAATAAATAACTTAGAAGCGGTATAATAAATAGTCAGCCGAGGCGACGAGGAGGATTTCGACTGAGGCGTACTTCCTGTACGTCGCAGGGAGAATCCGACGAAGGCAACGAAGGATCACTATTTATTATACCGCTTCTATTGGTTTTTGATTTCCATCCAGATATCTTCAATCAGTTTGTTATCTGGCCCCAAGTCTTTTAATTCCTCGAGTCTTTTCAACTGAGTTTGCTTTGGAAATAAAGCTTCGTCGGATTGTAATTCGGGCGAGAGTTTTTGTTTCACGTCCGATATAACGGGTCCAATCATCTGAGCTTCAACCAGACTTTTATTATGATCCGTTTCCAACATATAGTCGATCAGACGATGGGCATTGGCCTTATTTTTAGAAGTTTTAAAGATCACAAAATTATCGATGGCTATAGTCGATCCTTCGGAAGGAATCAAAAAATCAACTTTTCCGTTCGTCGCGCGGCGCGCTTGCAAAGCATCGGAAGAATAACTTTGGGCAGCAAAAACTTCTTTGTTTTTAAGAATTTCCACAGTGTCCGAGGCGAAAATTTTGACCTGTGGACGATTTTTAAGGAAATACTCCTTCACCTGTTTCAGTTCGTTGGCATTTGTTGAATTTACAGAATAACCCAAAACCTTATTCACGGCGGCTAAAGATTCGCGGGCATCATCCAGTACAGCAATTTTACCTTTGAGTGCCGGATTTTCAAAAAATTCCTTCAAAGAGGTGATCTTGCCTTTAAAAAGTTCCCGTTGAATTGCGATTCCCGTGGTTGTCCAAGAAAAAGGCAGCGAGTAAGCATTTTCAGGATCGAAATCCCTTTTTAAGAGGTTCTTGGACAATTTCTTTTGATTAGGGATTTGTTTTTTATCCAAGGGTTCAAGTAAATCGAGTTTTTTCATTATGCCGACCATGTAATCGGAAGGGACGGCGATATCGACTCCGGAAGCGCCCATTTGGACCCGGGCTAAGAGCTCTTCATTTGAGCTATAGTTCGTGATATTGAGCTTAATGCCGGTCGATTCCGTAAATTTCTTTTGCTCAGATTCTGAAAAGTAATTTCCCCAAATCGCAAGATTGACCACGTCCGTCTTTTCCGGGTTTGTTTTGGTGCAAGAAAACAGACTGAAAAGCGCCCAGGCAAAAAGGACTCTCGACATTTTTCTCGACATTGCAGAATTTCCTTTCTATCTTTGCATCGTGCTAGAAATTAAGAATCTCAGCAAAACCTACACTAACCATGAAGCTCTCTGTGAGATCAACTTGAATCTCAAGAGCGGAGAATTTTTTTCTTTACTTGGGCCCAGCGGTTGCGGAAAAACCACCTTACTTCGAATTTTAGCGGGCTTTGAAACTGCAAGTTCCGGAGAAATTCTATGGAAAGGGAAATCTATACTTGAGGTTTCCCCACAAGAGCGTCCCTTCAATATGGTTTTTCAACGACACGCTCTGTTTCCCCATTTGAGTGTAGGCGAAAATGTCGGCTTTGGTTTAAGAATGAAAAAGGTTTCCCAAGTCGAGATCCAAAAAAAGACCAAAGAGATGCTGAATCTGGTAAAACTGAGTGGTTTTGAAAACCGCAAGCCTTCGACCCTTTCTGGGGGGCAGTCACAAAGGGTGGCGTTAGCGCGGGCTTTGATTAACGAACCCGAAATACTTCTTTTAGACGAACCTTTGTCGGCCTTAGACCTTCAGCTTCGCGAACATATGCAGACGGAACTCCGTCGCATTCAACGACAACTTGGAATTACCTTTATTTATGTGACTCACGATCAAGAAGAAGCCTTATCCCTTTCCGATCGGGTGGCTGTTATGAGCGGCGGAATATTGCAGCAAGTGAATGATCCCTACAAGCTCTATTCAGAGCCTCAAACGCCCTTTACGGCTCGGTTTGTGGGTAGCCATTGCTCGATTTTAGGAAAAGTAATGGCTTTCAATGCCGCTGAAAGACGACTGGAGTTTAAAACCGAGGATGGTCAAAATTGGCAAGGTCGTTGGAGCAGCAGTGATGAACCTAAACTTGGCGATGAAGTTGAAGCTTTCATACGACCCGAAAACTGGCAGATCACCAGTCTGGCTGAAACTTCTTTGAATCAAATTTCGGTGAAACTTTTTCACAGTATTTTTCGGGGCGCTTATTGGGAGTTGCAAGTCGAGGCTTCGGAAAACATTTTCTTTAAAATTCATCGCGCTCGTGAAGCCGCCATGGAATTTAAAGTTGGTGATAAATTTAATCTTTCTTGTCGAGCTGAACATCTTCTGGTTTATGGGCGTGAGTCTTGATTAAATGGACTAAGTTATCTTGGTTAACCGTGGTTTGGTTGCTTTTTTTTCTTGCTCTGCCTTTGTTATTACTGGTGGCGCTGAGTTTTGCCCAAAAGGGTGTTTATGGTGGCATCGATTGGACGCTCAATTTCGTAAATTATAATCGCGCTTTTTCTTGGACACATTTTCGAATTTTTTGGCGAAGTGTGGAATGGGCTTTTTTGGCCGCATTAATTTGTTCCGTGTTATCATTCGGAACTTGTTGGATCTTAATGACCGTAAGATCGAATTTACGAGTCACGATTCTGGGTTTTTTGTGTCTTCCAGCTTTAATTAACGTCATCATTCGCCTTTATGCTTTAAAGAATTTTGTTGGCACCAATGGTCCTTGGCCACAAATATTGGATTTGTTGTCCATCCCCTATGATCCGCAAGCCTTAACTGCAAATCCTTACTTGGTTTTAATTGGATTTATTTTAAGTTATTGGCCGTGGGCTTTATTGCCTCTTTACGCCAGTTTTGAAAGAATGGATTTTGCTCTTGTCGAGGCCGCGCAAGATCTTCGCGCTAATTTTTTACAAGTTTTTAGACATATCCTGTGGCCGCAATTAAAACTTCCTTGTTTAAGTTCATTTTTGCTGGTTTTTATTCCTTGTCTTGGGGAATTTGTAATTCCTGATATTTTGGGCGGTGCCAAGTCGATGAACTTCGGCAATCTTCTTGTTGATAAATTTTTAAAGTCTCGGGACTGGCCTTTGGGAGCCTCGCTTTCTATTATTTTAATTATTGGTGTGGTCATTAGTTTTTCATTTCAAAAAATGAACGAGGAACGCCAATGAGCCAAGCCACACGAAGTTCTGCTCCGCCCAGTTTATGGACGATCATTGTAATGATGTCCTTGATTTTATATGTTCCCTTGATTTGGTTGGCTTGGGGTAGTTTTCATGAACTTCAGTCCGATGGAAAATGGGTATTCACTCTTCGATGGTACGGGGAGCTATGGGGTGATCAGCTAGTTTGGCAAAGTTTATCAAATAGTTTTTATGTCGCTTTCATTAGTAGTTGTATATCGACATTTTTAGGCGCCATCGTGGGTCTTTCAATGACTCAAGAAAGTATTTGGCAGAAAAAATTTATTCAAGTGTCAACTTCGATTTCTTTAGCCTTGCCCGAAATTGTTTTTTCTATTTCATTGCTGTTATTTTTTTTCATTTTGAATATTCCTTTGTCCTTGAATACGGTGATTTTAGCTCACGCATTATTTAGTTTTGCTTTTGTTGCAATGACAGTAACAGCCCGGTGCTGCTTATTTGATCAAGCCCAAGTGGAAGCGGCTCGGGATCTTGGCGCTAATGACACTCAGATTATTTTAAAAATCATTCTGCCTTTTCTATCGCCGGCCTTGTTCACGGGTTGGGTTTTAAGTTTTTTAATTTCATTTGATGATTTTTTATTGGCTTTTTTCCTGAACGGCATAGGAAGTGACACCTGGCCGGTAAAACTTTACTCGGCAATGAGGGCCGGCTTGTCGCCCAAACTGAACGCTCTTACCAGCTGCATGATGTTGATCAGTATGGTCATTTTATTATCTTTTTTCTATCTCAGATTCCGCAAAGGCAAAGAAGCGACCTAATGCCGCTTCTAGGGATGATTCGGTGAATTTTTGGGTGGATCTTGATCATCGGAATTTTCTTGTTGATCTCGAATTATGTCCTTGGCCCTTTTTCCTGTAATTCCTACCCACTCAGGCAGGAAAAAAGCGATTGCGATGAAGACCATTGTGCAAAAAATAAAAAAGCCTGCCAAGATCCAACCGATTTCCATAGATTCACCTCAGATTTTAAGATAGTAAAAAGCCTGATGAATTTCAATCCTCGAGATCGTTTTTTTCTTAAGGCGAAAAAAGAAAACTTTGCAGCAAGATCTGTCTACAAACTGGAAGAGATCAATAGCAAGTACAAAATTTTTCGGCCAAAACAGACCGTGTTGGACTTGGGAGCTTCTCCTGGTTCTTGGTCTCAATTTGCCAGCGCCAAAATTGGTGCACAAGGAAGAATTTTAGGGGTTGATTTAAGCCCAATGAGCGTCACTTTGCCCAATGCGGTTTTTATCCAAGCCGATTTGCGAGATTTAAATTTAAAACAATTTTTTGAAGAGCAGCAGTTCATCGGTCAATTTGATGTGGTGATGTCGGATATGGCTCCAAAAACAACGGGAATTCGTTTTACTGATCAGACTCGTTCATTTGAGCTTTGTGAGCTGGCCTTAAATGTTGCTGATGAATTTCTTAAACCGAGCGGAACCTTTATTTGCAAACTATTTCACAGTGATGAATTTACGACGCTTCGGGATCGGATTAAAAAATCCTATCAAAAATTTGAAGCAATTAAGCCGGAATCCACGCGGAAAATTAGTAAAGAAATTTTTCTTATAGGTCTAAGTAAAAAATGAAAATTATTTTTCAAAATGAAAATTTTATTGCTGTCGATAAAGAATCTGGCGTTTTAACTGTACCTTCGCGGTTAGGGACAAAGGACGATCGCCCCGTGTTGGGAGTTGAACTGCAAAATCAATTGAAGCAACAAGTTTTTCCGGTGCATCGTTTGGATTTTGAAGTTTCTGGATTAGTTTTATTTTCTTTAAACGCTAAAGCCCATGCCTTGGCATCGGGATGGTTTGAAAAAAAACAAGTTTTGAAAACTTATCGCGCAATTGCAGCGATACAAAATTTTGATCACTGGCCAGAAAATATTCCCTGCGCCCGAGATCCTATTGATGGTCCAACAGAAGAGCCATTTTTATGGAAATCACGAATTTTACGAGGTAAAAAAAGATCTTTCGAAAGTCCCCACGGTGATTTAGCCGAGACTTTGGCGCATCTTATGGTCGTTGATAAAATAAAAAATCGCGCAGAATGGAAACTTTATCCTTTGACGGGACGAAGTCATCAGTTGCGATTCGAGCTGAGTCGACATGGCTTTCCCATTTATGGTGACCAACTGTATGGTTCAAAAATAAAAGTTGAAGGTCATCATATTGCCTTACGTGCTACGGGAATTTCATTTAAAAAAATCGTCGGAGAGCGTTTGGGACTTCCTGAAAATTTAAATGTACCTGGGGAAATGTCCTTCGTCGACGATAAGGAGATAAAATGAAAAAACTTTGTGTATTTTGTGGCGCTCAGATGGGAAACAATCCTGTTCATATTGAATTGGTTAAGCAGTTTGGAGTCTGGATGGCTGCGCAAAATATTGGACTGGTGTATGGGGGTGGCCATACCGGTTTGATGGGCGTCATCGCCGATAGCGTTCTTTCCGCTGGCGGTTACGTGATTGGAGTTATTCCAGAAATGCTCGTACAAAAAGAAATGGCTCATCAGGGAATTCAAGAACTGTACGAAGTCCAGACAATGCACGAAAGAAAATTTCTGATGGCCAGCAAATCGGATGGCTTCCTAGCCCTTCCGGGAGGTTTTGGCACACTGGATGAATTAAATGAAATGATCACTTGGGCGCAGATCGGCTATCATCAAAAACCCATCGCAATCGCTAATAAAACTAAATACTTCGATTTATTCCTGGATTTTGCTCGCTTTGCGCAAAAGGAGGGTTTTATCCAAGAGTATGTATTAAAGCAGATTCAGGTTATTGACGAGCCCGCGGAATTCAGTTGGAATTAAAGTCTATGAAAAAAGAAAAGATTTTTATTTATAGCCTGATTTCGCTCTTTAGCCTGTGCCTAGTGGTTTTTGGGGCGGTTTATTTTTACTCAGATTACTATTTTCCACAAAAATTTCAGGAAAAAGTTTGTCGAGGTTTTCAACGGGGTGATGAAATTTCGCCGACGGAAATGATTGCTTATTTAAAAGTGCAAAAAGTTGAAGATCACCAAATTTTTGTTCGTGCAGGGAATCGTGGAAATTTATTGCCTTTAAGCTCCGAAGCGGCCACTGAAATGATTACTCAAGGAGATCGTGGCGCTTTAGTTCAGATTGTATCAGTTTTGGGTTTGCTTAAAAAATCAAGTTGTGAATTTTTAATTGAGCGACATTTAATTCAGTAGTACTTCTAAAAATAAACAGCAAAAGCCCCCTTGCCTAAAAAACCTGTTTGTGTCGATTCAGATATGCCACTGGATTTGCTGTATTGATAACCTAGATCCATTCGTAAACATGTCGATGTTCCAAACACAAACCATTTCCAAAATCCACCAAGAAAAACACCCGTTGTCGAGGGGGAATCGCCGCCGTTTGCTGCATTGGTTTTTGCATAAGTTAATTCTGTACCCATTCCTAAGACGGATTTTATTTCAGGAACATTATGTTGAAAATTATAATCAAAAATTCCACCAAGAGTGAAAGTCATATTGCTGCCATTGCCCGTGTCTACAGTGCTTAACCCCAATAGAGGAGCGTACTCGATATTCTCGTGGTTCCAACCGTAGCCAAGGATAAAACTAAGACGGCTGGCGCGTCCCGCAGAGACTCCCGAAATTGTTGTTCCCAAGTTGCTAAAAGAAATTTCTCGAAGGATGGCAAAATTCCCCCGATGATTGTTGCCGCTGCTTTCTTCACCACGAGCAATTTTATAAGTTTGCCCATTTTCAATTAAAGGCCCGGTGTACTCGATAAGTGCGTTTCGACCCTTTACCTTCTTAACGGTGAAGGATGCAGCCATCAATTTTTGTGTCACAATGAGACAAAGTAACATTAAAAAAACACCAGCTATTTTTCTGTTCGATGATACTGTCGACATTGAAACCTCCACCGTGTCAGTTTGAAACTTTGCAAATGAAAAAAATAGAATTTTGAACTTAGCGCTTCAGTTCTGGACTGGACTTGCCGAAATTACGCTATGGGGGTTTCTTATGTCGTCTTGGGGTGACGTGCCAAGCTGGGCTTTGAGCGCAGCTAATGCGTTAATGCAATCGTTAAATGCGGTAGATCCATTGACCTACCACCATTGCTGTCGCGTGGGTGAAATGTCTCGTAAATTAGCTCGAGATTCAGGCTTGAATGAGTACGAACAAAAAGTCGCCGAGATCGCCGGTCTTTTTCATGACGTTGGAAAAATCGGAATAAGCCAAGAAATTATTGCTAAACCAGGGAAGCTTGATCCAAAAGAATTAGATATCATGCGAAATCATCCCGTCATCAGTGAACAAGTTATTAAACCTTTGGCGGATGCTCATCAGTTTTTCAAAGATACAATTATGCCTGTTCGTGGTCACCATGAGAGAGTCGACGGCGAAGGTTATCCTGATCGCCTCATGGGCGAGAGAATTCCTCTTCTGTCACGAATCATACTGGTCGTTGATACTTATGATGCCATGTCGCAGACAAGATCTTATCGGAAGGGTTTGCCCGACGATATTATTTATGCCGAACTTAAGCGATGTACCGGGACCCAATTCGATCCGCAATTAATAAGAATATTTTTACAAGCCCACAAAACCTGGAATGCTTTAGATACCGACCGAACTTCTTTCAAGGAATTTAATGAACAGGGTCCGAACCTTAAGCCAAGTCCAATAATCAATCCAAATAAAAAAGCCTCTTAATCTCTGAGGACAGCCTCAAATCTGATTTGATCTTCTTTGAACCTTAGAATATAAAAGCGGGTTCGAGCAGGTTGAAAGCCAAGAAAATTTTACATAAGCCTAGTCCTACTCGAACAGAAGAGCTCTCTGAGACGAGACTATTGACTGGAGTTGCGTTTCCATTTTTACTTCCTCAGCCTAGATATGAGAGACTTATTCAGGGGTTAAGAGATTTGATTATTACGTTAAAAGTCAAACCACGATACAAAGTGCACTTTTTTTCAGCGCTGATTTTCTCGCTGACCATTCTGAATGCAGTTTCGTATGCTCAAGAGCAAGAACCGGGCAAACACACTGGATCGATATCATTAACTCAGCCCAAAAAATCTTTCCAATCCTTTTTTGGCGAAGTTCGGGTTGAGACAATGCAGTACCTGACTCCATTAGTTGAATCGCCCAATTTAACTTCAAGTCAGTACTTGTCCGCACGATTAGCTGGTCTTTATCAATCTGAAAATACGCCAGCATTAAATTACGCTGCTGATATGTCGGCGGGAACATTTTTTATTCGCAGTCAGTCGAATTATTTAATTAAAGAGCTTTACGTGAGCTACAAAGGCTCAGACACAACCAAGACAGTGATTGGTCGAAAGAAACACGAGTGGAGCGCCTTAGACTCCTATTGGCTGACCTCGATCTGGCAGCCCAATTTTGCCATCGATCTCTTGCGTCCAGAAGAGCAAGGTCTTTTTGGCGTTTTCCTGGACCACAAGCAGGACAACGTCGAGCTGCTCGCTTTCGCGACGCCCATTTTTATTCCATCAATTGGCCCGGATATTCGTGAAGAAGGTGGAAGTCTGGTTTCAGACAGTCGTTGGTATCGCCGACCTAGCGATAAATATAATTTCAACGATCGTATTAATTCGATCACTTACAAATTAGATATTCCTGATATTAAAGAATTAGTCGGCAAACCTGGGATGGGTTTTTCTGCAAAGACGGGCGACAAAGAAAGCGGACCCTGGATTACGGTCAGTGGCGGTTACAAGCCAGTCAATCAGCTTTTGTTAAAACGACAAAATTACAAAATAATCGATCAAGATCAAGTTGATGTGAAAGTAAAACCGGACGCTACTTATCACGGGGTGTTCTCGACTGATGTGGGTTATAAATTTGGCGATGTTAAAACGACTTTAAGTTATCTGGAAGATAATCCCATTGAAAAAAAACCAGAAGTGGATTGGGCAATTCAAAGTCCTCAGGGGCTTCGTGCTTATTCGATGATTTTAGATTTTCAATTGCCTAACTTTTTTGAACGTAATCTACAAGTGCAGGTCGCTTACCTGCGTGTTTTTGGTGGAGAAATTATCGATATTACTTCTGAAGGACCTGATACGATGACGCTTTTTGATGATCGGATGAAATTCAAAAATGCTCTTTCTTTAAAAGTGATGGGGCCACTTTTTCGTGTCGCTCAAAAACCTCTGATCGCTAAATTTTCTTACCTTTACGATTATCTTCAAAGAGGAACTTTGATAGGAACTGAATTCCATTATCTTCCCTCTACTCATTGGGCTGTGTTGGTAGGAGCTGATTTTTTGGGTGTGCAGGATGAGGACTCTTCGTCGCGATTTTTAAATCAGTATCGTGCAAATGATCGTGTCTACGGAGGTTTAAGCTATGTCTTTTAAATCCGTTTTTCATAAACGACATCGATCGGTTCGATGGTTGTGTTTGTTTCTGGCCTTCCAGCATATTTCTTGTACTCCAAAAATTGGTGAAGATCCTCCGCCTGCCAAAAATCTTGGAGTTACTCCCTCGCCCTGTTTGGATCATGCTACAGACAGCATCGGTGATTTTGTTCGAGGTGATGGAAAGCCAGCCGAGATATCCGAAGCTTGGGGTTGTTTAAGTTCCGCATTTATCGAGTTCAAAAAATACATTCGTGGTCGTATTTCTGATCGCTACAGTCCTCAAGAACTAGCGACATTTATCGAAGATAATTTTATTGAGCGAAGTGCAATTTTAGCTAGAAAAAAACAAATCTCGCCAGAACTGCAATCGCAGATGATGAAAATTAAGGTTATTCTGATCGGTGGAAGTACAGAATATTTAACACGCACCGAGTTGGGTGATATCATTAATTTACTTTCTGAATTTCGTCGAATGAGTATTGCAATAAATCCAGCGATGAAAATTCTAACCATGCATTGGAAGCCTGATAATCAAATCAATGATTCTCAGCTCGAGGAATTTGAACAAGCCAATATGGCCATTCAAACTTTTGCTAAAGATATTTCAAATTTGGTTAAGAAAAATAATCCCAGCTATGATTTAAATGATGTGCCGATTTTATTGCGTGAGTTAGAAAAATTTTCGGGTGAAAGTTGGACCTGGCTTCCAAAACTCGATCAATATATTCCTTTAGTAAAAAAAGTAAAAAAGGCTGTGGCGGGCGGGGAAGAAAGCTTTGTTTCCCCTAGGGAATGGCGTATTTTTATGCTTTTGGGTGGACGTGCTTATGTCCAATATCTTCGATATTATTATTTTCTTTCGAAAGATTCAGAAGACACTTCGGGCAGCCGTGCCGCCTTTATTGCTCGAACTTTTGAAGATATTTTTTCTATATTCCAAGATCTTGTAGGGGAAAAACCTTCCGGGCAAGTATCTAGAATTGAAACAAATGAAATTCTGGAAGCTGTTTCTAATGTTTGGCCGGACTTCAAAACCTCGGACAATTTTGTTTTTGAAATTATGAAGATTAAAAAAATGGCTTTGGGTGGCAGTATTGAATTTTGGAGCACAAAAGATTTTGAATCTGCTAAATTGAAAGTGAATATACTCAAAGGAATGATCACAACACTGCTTCCATTCCGTCGCGTCTATACCTTGAATTGGAATAATAAAGTTGAAACACAAGAAAAAGCCCGAAGTTTATTTAGTGATGCTCGTTTCCAGTTAACCCAGGCTTTAAAAGAACTTGGCGGACAATTCGAGGAAGGTTATTCCTCATCTGATTTAATCAGCCTATTAAAGGAGTTGGAAAAACTTTACCCGCCAAAAGAGGGCGAAACATCCTTTGCTCAAACCGCCATTCAATACTCTTGCGTTGCAAAAGATATAAAGCGAATGCTATTTGACGAAAGAAAAGCGAATGAACATTGCACTATTGCCAATGGAATTGCAGAAAATTGGGACATCGAAAAAGGACAATGGGCGAAATTTTTAGGAATAGCGTCTCAGTTTTATGCCTCTTTTCTTCAATATAAATATTTTATTTTAGGCAATGCCTACACTTCGTCTAAAGAAGGCGAGGCTTTGAATTGGTTTGGTAATGATACAATTAATTTAATAAAAGACACCTTGGCTCAGCGAAAAAAGCCTGTATTGACCACAGAAGAGATCACAACGATTGCTCTTGGGCTTTCTGAAGCCGATGTTATTCCTAAAGAGGTAAAGCCCTCAACAATCGACGTCATAAGCAAAGCGTTGGTTAACAAGTTCTTAAATCCGCCGGAAGATCGTTTAAACGGAGTCACTCCTCGCGGTATTGACGATCGACTCTTAGAAAATTTATCAAATGAGTTTAGTGTTTGGAGCAAATTAGATTTATTTTTCATGGATTTGTATGAAAGAAAGCAAAGTTCGCTTTTGAATGGAGAGCTCTTGCTTGAGGTTAAAGCCGGTTTAGAAAAATATAAAAATGATCCGCATTTAATGTCAGGATTAAATGAAATGAAATTGGTATTCAGTACGCCAATTCCAATGACTTTAGATAATGATGGGCGAGTGATCATTTCCTATGGCAATGAACAACGTTTATCTTTGCAGACTTTAAAGCAGTCAAATTTAAGCCGGTTGCTTGTGCGATTGTTAACACGTGCCTATGGTTTAAATTTGAATCGCATTACAACCAATAAGGGTGTGCAAAAATGCGAAGCTGAATTGGCTTATGCTGACATTAGTGGAATATTTGTCGATTTGGGTTTGTTAGAACCTGGTAAGAAAAGCTTTATTGCCTCTCGCTTCACTGAAGCGAATATATTCTTACCTCATTCCGATGGTGATCAGCTGGTCAGTTTTCAAGAATTTCATGACCTTGTCACAATGATTTTTTCAGGTGTCGTCATCGACAAAAAATTGAGAGTAGATTTATTAAAGAAATGTGGCGGATCTCGTGACTTGAGTCGTTCAACGGATACGGTAAGCTTAAGTTGTTTACGAGAATCTTATCGTAATAATGTTAAACGTGATTTTGCTTCAACCCCAGAATATTTGCGCTATTTTGATCAAACTTCGCCCGCCGCTTGGAACCAAAGTTTTTTTGAGAATTTAAAAGCGGCAGGATATCCACCAAACGATCAGCAATTGGTGAAGATGGGTGATGCTTCATTATTTCCACACATCATTCAATACACCGAAATGTTATTTGCAAAATTTGATCAGAATCGTGATGCGGTAATTTCAAAATCAGATACTCTTCTGGCATTTCCCACTTTTAAAGGCTTATTGCTAGACTTAGCGAAAGAGCAAATTGCCGACGGGACTATAGAGGTCGATGAGTTGGAAGCTGTTTTTACCTACATCGTCAAGTACGCTAAAATTCCGGGCTGTGATAAGAGTCCATCGTTTTTTTGTTTATTTGATGGCGACGTTATTCAATGGTTACTTTGGAAAAATAATTATAAGAGACCAGATAGAACAATCTATGCTGATCGAAATCAGATTGCGAAAATTCTGGGGTTGATCGCAGATCAGGTTCGCAAACCACCGACAGGGCCAGCTCCCCCTGTGCCGAAGTGTGAGTAAAAGCACTAGATCTTTTTCTTTTTGATAGGTATAGGTATTTCCCACAGCCTTACGCACTCTTTGGCTAAGGCGCGCCCTTCAATCTTGGGCTTAACTTCTTTAAATTTTTTGTAACGTTCGGAGAAATCCATGCGAGATGTGAAATTTTTTACGTTATCACCAACGGCTGCTGTGCGTTCTTCAAATTTTTTTGGATATAAAACCGCTTCTGTTGCAATGCGAACCGCATTTTTCCAAACGGCATCTTTAGATTGAGGGCACAGGGCATTTTCGAGGGCAGGATTGGATCGAGGTAGTTTGGTTTTTTCATCGATGTGTTCATCTGACCATGTATTAAATTGAGTATCGGAGGTGAGCATTTTCGCCAAAGTCGGTTTCCCAGTTTTATGACGTCCAGTTATGTAGGCACTTTGATCAGTATTCGCCCGATTAATCGCAATTCTTGCAACGGCCATAGGATGATTGAGGCCCTTTTTAAAACAAGATGCGACTTCTCCGTAAAGGGTTCTCGCAAGGGCATCAATGTTTATTAAATCATTTCGGGTCATAAATTCTGTATCTTCTCTTTGAATTTCAGGTACAGGTGCTTTTTTTATCAAATCCAAGGCAAATAAATCGTAATTCACATGACTTGAGCTTTTCCCTTCTATTGGTTTTTTTTCTACACAGGCGCCCACCGACTCCATGATAAGGTCAGTTTCATAGGTAATTTTTTTATTCTTTTCTCTGTTCTTATTAACTTCTTCAGTTACTTTCTGAGTTACTTCAGGTAGGTGGCACAGTCCTTTTTTTGATATGAGTGGTCTGCATTCTTCACTAAGGGGACCATCGCGTAAATTTGGCGGTGTGACTGGAGTTTTGATTAACTCTGCTTTGTAAAAAGGATCTTTTTTCTCTTCTTCTTCATTAAAATGAAGAAAGGAGGCCTCTACCCATGCCTTCTTGACTGCTATCTTGAATTCTTTTCCACCTGCATCTTCGCGGGTGTAGGTGACTTCAACGGGGTAGTATTCTTCTGTAACTCTTTCGCCGGAATAAGGATCAACGACTGAAGCGGTTTCTATTTCACCAATAACAAAAATTTTAGATTTATTATCTGGCCACGCTAAGGCTTTTGTGCAAGTTGGTCGTTTACAATTTTTCCAGTTCAGACCTTTTTCTTCATAAACAGAAACAAGTTCCTCGTCTTCAGTATCCAAAAAAGCCTGACGACGAAATTTTTGTTCCATCTTTTTCTGGCTGAGATTTTTTTGAGGAGGTTTTGGCTTACTCTTCGACTGTGCTAAAGCGCTAAGGCTGAAACAAGACAAAAGTATGACTGCTAAAAAAAGACAATATTTCATCTGGAATAGATCGGAAAAATAAAGTTTAAAGCGAGTCTAAATTAAAGTAGTCGTACAGAAGTGGTTTCATAAATAGTCAGCCGAGGCGACCAGGAGGATTCGACTGAGGCGTCCTCCTGGACGTCGCAGGGAGGATCCGACGAAGGCAACGAAGGATCACTATTTATGAGGCCGCTTCTAGAAGCTATTTTTCCACATCATAGATTCAACTGGTCGAGCAACGACCTCATTGTATTTTGCAGAGGTCTTGTTGTTATATGGAGTGATGATGTTGCCCTTCACTTCAAAATAAATCAGTTGCCCAATAGGCATTTCTGCATAAACACGAACTGGCTTTTTTACCGAAATTTCTAAGGTCCAGTAATTACAGAAGCCCACGTCGCCCTTACCAGCAGTTGCATGAATATCGATGCCCAAGCGCCCGACACTGGACTTACCCTCAAGGAAAGGGACGTGCTTGAGAGTCTCGGTGTATTCCATGGTTACTCCTAAATAAAAATTATCAGGAGTGAGAAGGTAACCTTCTTCGGGTATTTCAAAAGTATCAATACGATTGTGTTTTTTTGCATCTAAAACACTGTCAAGATAAACGCCCAGAGTTTTTCCAAGATGAACATCATAGGAGTTAGATCCTAAACACTCACGAGAAAATGGTTCAATTAGAATTGAACCAGCTTCTATGCTCGAGAGAATCTCTTGATCGGTGAGGATCATTACTTAGTCTCGCGATGAACTGTGTGTTTTTTTAAATTTGGATTATATTTTTTCTTCTCCATGCGGCCTGGAGTTTTGGTTTTGTTTTTCGTCGTTGTGTAACGAGAAACAGGTTTTCCTAGCGCGCGAGCTTCCGTACACTCGAGCGTAACAATAATTCTTCCTGATTTTTTAGCCATAATTCATTTCCTTCTGTCGCTTTTACCGATTATTGCGTCGCATCATTTTTACTAAAATAGGTTTTTAAACAAAAGCTATAAAACCATCAAAATGAAGAGATAGTGTTGTCTAGCAAAATTGACATGAAATATCAACCCGAAAGAGTGGTCGACGGAATCTCATTCATCTGCTCAGATGAGTAAGGATTACAATTAACCTGGAGTTTTTGTGTGTTCCTAAAAGAAACTCGAATTCTTTTGGTCGACGATATGCTGTCCATACGGGATTTGGTCAGATCTCAGCTCAGAACTATGGGCTATACCGATGTCCTTGAGGCTCCGGACGGTGCCGAAGCACTTCGTATTTTAGAAGCGCGAAAACAGCAAGGAGCCCCCATTGGCTTGGTCATTTCAGATTGGAATATGCCGGTAATGACCGGTTTAGAATTTTTGAAACACGCAAGGGCCAAGCCTGAATATGCTGAATTACCAATTATTTTGCTGACCTCAGAGGCTGAGCGCGAGCAAGTGACGGAAGCTGTTTTAAGTGGGGTTTCGCAATATATCGTTAAGCCTTTCAGCGGAAAAACATTTGAAGAAAAAATGCGCGGGGCCTGGCAAAAACATAACAAATGAGGACACGCCCAACTAAGAAGCTATTTTGGGTTCAATTTGGTTTTTTTGATCGTGCGGATTAAGAGGAATTAAAAATTCAAAAAGACTTCCCTGCAAGGGCTTTGATTTGACGTGCACCTGACCTGACAGGTTTTCAACCGCCGCTTTGACGGCATCCAGACCAACTCCTCGGCCAGAAATTTCGGTGATTTCCGTGCTTGTTGAAAAAGCGGAATCGAAAATATGCTGGATAACTTGATCGTCTGATTCATGATCGACGTTAATGGATCTGGATTTTAATTTCTCGCGAATTTTATGTGGAGAAATTCCAGCACCATCATCTTGAATTTGAAAAAAGAGATATTTTTTTTGATTTTTTTCAATAACCTGTGTTGTCACCTCAATTAGGCCCGCGACAGGTTTGCCACCAGCTTTTCTGACATCTGGAAGTTCAAGGCCATGATCAATGCTGTTGCGAAAGCAATGAACTAAAGTAGAAAAGAGATTAGACAAATCCAAATTGTTAAGAACGATGTTTTCACCCGAAATTTTTAAGGGATGAACTTGTTTGTGCAGTTGATGAGCTGTTTGTTGAATGACTTGGTTAAAAGGCTCGAACAAACTGTGTAAATGAAGCGATAAGTATTGATCTTGAATTTTCCATGCTAAATAATGGCCCTTACTCCAAAAATTCAAAATATCGCAAATTTCGTTTAGGTCAGATTCGAAAACTTCAATTTTTCTTTCTGAATAATCACTACAGGGTCCTACAATTTCTTCGGCCAAAGAAAGAAATTCAGAAAAATGAATTTGCATTTTGCTGACACATTCCGAAAGAAAAATCATCCATTCTGATTGGGAAGCTGTCGATACTTTTTCTTCTGCGACATGCGCCAGATCAATAAGTTCTTTAATTGAATACTGGCTGGCATTACCTTTAATGGTATGAAGGGCTCGTTTGATGGTGTCGATATCGACATCTTGGTTTCCCGACTGAACTTGCTGATTAAGTAATGCAAACCAGGATTCAAGTTCTTTAACAAATCCAGCAATGTGTTTTTTATTTTGAATAATTTGTAGGACTAGTCGTACACGCGCTTTTTCGTTCTCGGTATCCAGTTGGGCTTGAACAAGATCGGTGATGTCCGAGGCCATCACGACAACACCTTTTATTTTTCTGTTCTCTTCACGCAGGGGAAAGTATTCAATTTTTATTTTTTTACCTAAGGAATGAACGTAAGAACCGGGTCCAAGGGGAATTAAGTCTTCAAAAGGCAGCATTTCGCTAAACAATGTGGTCATCCAGCGTTTTAAACCTTCGACTTTGTTTGGTGCTAGTTTCAGAACATCCCATATTTTTTTACCGGCGGGACGGGTTTCTAAGATAGTTTCACAGGCTTTCGAAAAAACCGGCAAACAATCGCCGTGTTCATTGAAAATAAAAAATCCCTCGTTTAGACTATCTAATAGTGCCATCATCGTCGTATTCAGTTCGGAAATTTGTTGCGTCCTTTGAGCAACGATATTTTCAAGGTTTTTAGAATAATTTTGTAGTTCACTTTGAGCTACCCTAAGTTCCTCGATGACAACTTCCTTTTGTTCGAGCTGAGCACGGTATTTATTTTGGAGTTGTTCTTCGAGGGTTACGTCTCGAATGAACATCAGCCATTGCGAGTCCACTTCCGACGTGATCAATCGTTGGAGGGTGATTTGAACAAGGACAGAGGCTCCTGCTGGATTTTTAAATCGCAATTCTTTATAGGGAGTGGGCTCAGTTATTTTTTCTAAATTCAAAAAATCAACATCGACTTGAAAATCAAAAATATCCGTTATTTTTGTCCCGGCACGAGTGAGTTTTCGAGGGGTTGATGAGGCTAGGGTGGCAGCGGCCTCATTGCAATAAAGAATTTCTTTCTTTTTATTAAGTGCAAAAACCGGCTCTAATAAAGTGTCAAAGATTGTTAAGGTTATCATTGAAAGAAATTCTCGTTAGTTTTAGACATAAGAGTAAATACCCAAGTTTCTGACCAATTTGATGTTGCATCATTCTTAGGTGCAAGGGCCTTAACCCTCCAATATATAGTGGCGAGGGGAATTCGTGTTGTGATCAAAAAGCGGGACTCGTTCACTTTTTTGCGCATCACAATTTTACTAAATTCAGGATTTGCTGAAATTTCTAATTCGTAACCGATTGACCTTGGGTCTGCGGTCCAAACAAGCCAAATTAAGGGTTCGATGTCTTTTTGTAAGAAAATATTCACGCTGTTACCAGGTTCTTGGAGTTTAGGCGGTGCCAATTGAGCATGATATTCATACTCAATGAGTTCTACTTTTGAATAACCAGTAATCGGCTGATTGTTTTGATAGGCAATTACCCGAGCGTGATATTTTCCAGGTTCTGGCAATTCAATGGTCTCTGAATTGGAAGTGATTTGCCGTTGAACTGGTTTCTTGAACGAGGAATCTTTATCAAATTCAAAAAGATATTTATTTGCAAATGGAATCGGCGTCCAAGCCATTGGCACTTCTATTTTTGGAGGAATCGAACCAATTATTTCTGATTCTTTGACAATCTTTGGAATTGGAGTGAGCTCGGGATTCGAAACATCGACCTTCAAAGTGCCGATTTCGCTGGATGGACTTTCAATATCAGTGGTACCTTTAGCAAAAACTCGAAAGAAGTGAGTTCCAAGATTGTATTTTGACCAATTCCATTGTGTCGAAGGGCTTTCGAAAACAGCTTTTTGTTTAAAATCTCGAGTTTTTGAGGTTTCAATTAAATACGATTTGGCATTAGGATGTTTTTTCCACGACAACACTGGGTTTTGTAGAGATGATGGCTGACGTTGAGCCTGCATAGGATTAAACTTAATATTTTTTGTGATCAATTCCAGTGGCAAATATTTTTTCTCGGAGACTGAAATTTTCCACGATTGTGAATGGGACCATGGCCCGGCTTTGTCTTCGTCTAAGAAACCACGAACTCGCAGAAAGTAATTTCCGGCTTTTAGCTGAGGAGATTTTATCGTATTTTGTGTAACTCGATCAAAGGCAATTATTTTTTTAAAATCGCTTGTATCGGAAATTTGCCATTCGAATGAAAGAAAAGCTTGTTTCGAAATCCAAGATAGATTGATATCTGTAGAAAAACTTTCCACTGGCGGTCTGGATTCAAATAGCAAGTTAGCATTTGGTGTTGGTGAAGTTATTTTGGGACCTTCAACATAGCTTACAAATAACCTTCGAACTTCCGATTTAATTACGTCGGTTTCGGAATCATCAATTCCGATAACCCGCCAAAAATACCAACCCATGCCTAGTTCTACTTTGACGTCATGCGGACTTATAAGGGCCTCGGAAGAATATTCCTTTTTAGAAAAATCGGATTTAGATGAAATCTCTATTCGAAATGAAGTTAAATCTTTAGAATCCCATCGTAGAGGAAATATCTCCCCTTTTTTAAATAATAAAATTGGTGTTTTATCTTCGGTTATTAAGCGAATAACCGGTTTCAAAGGAGTTTGAATAATTTCAGATGAGTTTTTTTCTAAGATTGATGTGTTTACGGTGAGTTGGTTTTCTTTTATTAAACTCACTTTTTCATTGTTCCTTTTGTTAGTGAATTGAGCATCACCTTCAAGTAATTTTATTTTCATGCGTTTTGTTCGAAGCTTTTGGATTTGCACTCGGGAAGGGCCGGCATTTTGCTGTTTTAAATCAAATTTTTGTGTACCCGCAGTCACCTCGATCTGAGATTTTTCTTTAAGGGCGGTGATCAAATCCCCATATCGTAAATCCAGCTGGATCTGGCCTTGGTTCATGTTTAAAGTGATCATGGAATTTTCTTTAATTTCGATCGTTGATCCATCATCAAAATTCAAAGTTGCCCGAGAAGCATTACCAGTGAAGATGCTATCTCGCAGATAAACTTTGTCGGTTGTAGAGACGGGAACCCACAGAAAACTATCGTCACTTTTTCGGCGAACATCGTTCGTTGAAATATTAAAGCTGCCGATATTTTGGTTTTGGTTTTGATTTTTTTGAGAGAAAAATAACGAATCATCGTATAAAAAATACGCGAAGACGCAGAAGATCGCTGCGCATGTCCAAAAGAAGGTATTCTCTGTCTTGCTTAATCTAGTCATAAACTCCCTGTTATAACTCGGAAGACAGTGAGGGAATGGCAACAGACGAAGGTCTAAAAAATATCGGAACTTCTTTCCCTTGCTCGGGTCCTGTCTCAAAATAAGAAAGTGCAAAAACGGCGCTTTTCCATTCGTTACAAAATTCTAGCTTTGTTAACCCTAATACCAGTTTTCACTCTTGGTGCGTTTTTGTTGATGGCTCTCAAAATTTTCAAAGATGATAAAATGGCTTATGTTTTTGATTCCACGAGCAATCTTTCGGGTACCTTAGCCAGTCAAATCAAAAACCAACTCAACACGATCATCATCGGCGCAAAACCGCTGTTCCAAGACTATGCTGAGCAAGGAAAATTCTCTGGTGTTTCGGATTCCTTGTTGAAAAACAGCCCCAATTTGGACTTTATGACGGTTTATGAACTCGACGAAACTATTAACAAATTAACAATGAAATCCTATATTGAAAAATCTCCTCAAATGGGCGAGGAATTGGCTCCTAAAATTGAACAACTTATGGCGCGGGCGCGGGAACTTACAAAAAAACAGCAACGATTAATTTTCTCGTTTGATAAAGATGATCGGCTTTTTATCATAGAAAGAGTTGATAATACTAAACAACAAAAATTTATATATTTTGGTTTGCTCGTTCAACTTTCCGAGTTAGAACAAATGTTTAAGACTTCGGGGGCACAAAAAATCTTTCTTATCGATTCATTGGGGCAGGTGATTTTTGGTCCTCAAGAATTTATTGGCGAAATGCTGTCTCAAAAAATGGATCTTAATTTTCTGAAGCAAGCAGAAATGATTTCTCAGGGAGTGGAAGTTTCAAAAGATCGAACCAATGTGGATTACATGGTTTCTTATTCAAAAGTGGGTTTTGGAGACTTGTACGTCATGACCTCGGTTATGAAGGAAAAAGCTCTTGGTGCCCTGGGTATTCTATTGCGGAAATCAGTTATTTTCTTTGTGCTCTTGATCAGTCTGACAGTGATGATCAGTTTGCTGGCATCAAATACAATGACTCAGTCTTTAACCTCTCTTTTTGACGCGACTAAAAAAGTTGCTGAAGGAAAATTTAACTTTCAGGTCGATGTAAAATCAAACGATGAAGTCGGCAGTCTTGCCGAAAATTTCAACTTAATGGCAGCTGAAGTGTCGCGATTATTAAGTCGAACGGCAGAAAATGCACGAATGGAGAATGAACTCAGGACGGCAAAAACAGTGCAAGAAACACTGTTTCCTGAATCGCTGGCTCAGTTAGGTCCTTTGCAGATTTCAGGGTTTTACGAACCAGCCAGTGAATGCGGTGGGGACTGGTGGCACTACAGCCAACTTGGTGACAAAATATTACTTTGGATTGGGGACGCCACGGGACATGGAGCTCCGTCAGCGCTGATCACCGCAGCGGCAAAGTCAGCAGCTTCTATTATTGAGTGGCTGAACGTTGGGCCAGCGCAAGCGATGGAACTTTTGAACGGAAGTATTTACGAATGCTCACGGGGCCAGTTGATGATGACGTTTTTTTTAGCTTCCTACGACACCACGACGGGTGAGGTGACTTACGCCAATGCTTCACATGAAGCCCCATTTTTAATTCGTAAATCAAATGAGCCACTCAAGCGAAAAGATCTTATCCCACTCAATGAGGTCAACAACCCTCGACTTGGCCAGAGCAGGTCTACCACATACATCGAATCTAAAATAAAATTGGAACCTGGCGATTTAATGTTATTCTACACGGATGGAATACCTGATATCAGAAATCCGAAAGGCGAGTCATGGGGAGAACGAGAATTCGTAAAAGCTATTATCAATGCGAATCAGGATTTTCCCACAGCAACGGATTCAATGGAGCGCATTTCGACGGCGTTTCAGAAATTTCGCCAAGGATCTTCATTGGTGGATGATGTTACTTTTTTTGTAGTCAAAAATAATGAGATTTAAATTGGAGTGATTGTTATGGGAAAACTTGATGTCAAAATGAATAAAGAGGGCGAAAAATTAAATATCCAAATGTCGGGGGTCATCGATGAAGATGTCGATTTCCAGCAGTACAAACTTGTTGGAGTTCAACAAATCAGTTTGGATCTAAATGGTATCTTGAGTATTAATTCTTGTGGAATCCGTGAATGGATTAAATGGATTGGCTCTGGAGTCGCGGCTCAAATTGTATTTAATAATTGTCCCAAAGTTATTGTTGATCAAATCAATATGGTCGATGGATTTCTTCCGACAAATGCTAAGGTTATTTCTTTCTTTGTGCCTTACTACAACGAGAGTCTAGGTGTAGAAAAAAATGTTCTATTTCGGTACGGCTCGGAATTTAAGGAAGGAAGCCTGACCCCGCCTTCTGCAGTTAAAGACGATTCTGGAGAAGTTATGGAAATGGATGTCATCGAATCTAAATATTTCAAATTCATCAAAAAATAAATCGGACACGTCGTTTAAGCATGTCCAAGGCCACAGGACTTTTGTCTACTTTGTATAAAGTCTCATGAGGTTCAACCGACAAGTAAAGAGTGAGTACGGAAAATATTCGAGCCCTTATTATTGAAGATGATTCCTCGTTGGGTGAAGCCATTCAAGAAGCTTTGAACAGAGAGGGAATCAAAGCCTATTGGACGCCTCGTCCTGAAGAGGGGCTTTCTGTATTTTCAGCCAATAAAATTGAATTTGTTATCGTTGATTGTTTACTGCCGCAAATGCCGGGTGTGGATTTTGTCATGAAATTACGTGAATTAAATCCAGGAGCTCGATTTAAAATTATTTTAGTCAGCGGAATTTATATGGATAAAGCCTTTATTCAAGAGTCCGTGAAAAAAACACAAGCGCTTTCATTTCTAAAAAAACCTTTTGATCTAGAGCAAATACTTGCTCTGGTCAAAAAGGACGAAAAAAAAGAAGAATTGCCCGCCAGAAAAATTTTATATCAAATGTTTTCTAAAGAAAAAGTAACAAATCGTGATAAAAAGAAAATGCTAGAAAGCATTGAAGAAGTAAGTGGGTTTGATTTACCTTTTGTGTATAGTTTACTTTCTGAAACTAAAAGTTCTGGCTATTTAAATATTTACAGTCAAGACGGCACGGTTTCAGGATTGGCGTTTGCGAATGGTGCTATCGTCGGCGTTGATGTCGAGGATAAACAAACAGTTTTAGGTGAGTTGCTTATTCAAAGCGGTTATGTGACGCCAGAAGAAATCCAAAATGCATTGAAGGACAAAACAAATCGTCGTTTAGGTCAAGCTCTTATCCAGGGAAATTTAATGAGCCCGCATGCTCTTGACCTGATGATGACTGAACAAATGAATATTAGACTTTCGAAAACAGTTGTCGATAGTCAAGTTAAGCTTAACTTCGCGACCTCCGAAGTCGAGGAAATTTCTCCGAGTATTGATTCCGATCTTTTGTTGAATTATCTGCACGATTGGATAGCATCGAAAGTATCAGTTTCCTGGCTGAAATCTTTGTATATGATGTGGGCGGGCCACATTATAATTCCAACTGCGTCTTTACGCATGGATCATCCTGCTTTAACAATGTCATTGGTGCAAAATTTGGATGGCTTGGTTGAGCGAATAAGGGAATCTGCAACGCTAAATACTTTATTAGAAGTAAAAGATTACAATCAAACAGCTCTTTACAAGGCCCTGCATTTTCTTTTAACTAAAGGACTGATCGTATTTTCTTCGAAAGCCACTTTTAGCAGTGAAGGTGAACAACTCAATTATCTAAAAAAGATTGATTTCGAAATCAAAGGAAAAAATCCTTTCGAAATGTTGGAATACATTGGCGTCAATTCAATGGAAGAATTAAACTCGGATAAGATTCTGGAAGAGTTTTTGCCCAATCTTGGAGATGAACCAAAGAACAAAAGTGGTGAATTGTCCAAATTATGGGTTCAACTTCATTTTAAATTCAAACAAGCTGTCGAAAAAAGTCGAGATGGCAATGATCGAACAAAATTTAAAAAAGAAACACAAAAGAACGACGCTGAAGCAAAAATTCGAGCAACTAAACTGGTTGAAGAAGCCAAGCAAGAGTTGCAGTTGAACCAGTATCAAAAAGCCATGGATAAAGTGGCGGTCGCGCAAAAGTTAAGTCCGCAATTTTTCCAGTCAAATATTTATATGGCTTGGGCAAAGCTAGGACTTATGGAAACCCGAAAAAACTACAAGCGTTTAAAAGATATTGAAATTGATTTAATCCAAGTGCCACCTGATGAACGTTATGACGCTCTTTATCCTTTTGTCATGGGCCTTTACAATAAGGCAAAAGGTGATTTAGTGAACTCTAAAAAATCTTTTGATAAAGCTCTTGCCCTGGATCCAGGATTTATTGTTGCCCGACGGGAACTTTCGAAACTCGAAGCGCAACTTAAGGCAAAGAAACAAGATATTTTCAATATGGATATCACGCAAGCCGTCGCTGGATTTTTCAAAAAAAGTAAATAAATTTTTCTTTTTTTCTTCTGCCTTTTTGCTCCTACTAAAAAAGCTCAGACATAACGTTTGGCCTCCACGTTTGCAATAGGACGAAGGCCAAACGTGGAGGCCAAGCCGAACTCGTTTTTTAGTAGGAGCAAAAAGGCAGAAGAAAAAAAGAAAAATTTATTTACTTTTTTTGAAAAATCCAAAACGTGACAACACCAGTTCTTCTTGTTTTCTTTGCTTTTAGTTTTTAATTTTTTTTAGGATTTTTCATGCACACTAAAAAACGAGTTCGGCTTGGCACGCATGTTTGGCCTTCGTCCTAATGCAAACATGCGTGCCAAACGTCATGTCTGAGCTTTTTTAGTGTGCATGAAAAATCCTAAAAAAAATTAAAAACTAAAAGCAAAGCCAAGTTTGACTTGAAGAAAGGTGTTGGAAGAATCACCGCCATTTTCAAAATTAACTTGTGAAGCAGAAAGTCCATAACTGAAGGCCCAAGATGTATTTATTGCATAATAGGCGACTGCGCTGAGCTCATAGGAAGACAAAAGATTTGCAGTGCTGGTTTTGGATTCAGTAAAATAAGAAAAATCAGCGTCGAACCAATCGATAAGAGAACTTTTGAATCCAGGATTTTCCCCGTGATAAAAGAACCCGAATCCGAATGAACTAAAGCTACTTGTTGGGGTCGTCACCATTTGATAGGGCAGTTTAAGTCCCCATGAGCTTTCTACAAAATTGAATCCAGGAGTGAAGCGATACAGCAAAGCTGCTCTGCTTATCGAATAATCGATAAGAGTATCTTTTTTAGCAAGGGCTTGAAACTGTTCAACCTGAACTCCCCAATGAAAATTACTCCAGTTGCTAGAGCTCCACATAAAATTTTGAAACCACCAGTCCATTGCTAAATGGGAGCGAAAAAGTCCCGAGGATTCAGCAAGCCCTTCAAATTTCATTTGAAAAGGACGGCCGCGGGTTACTTTGTGAAAGATGGTAAATTCATTCTTATTTGTTTTAAATGAAAGATATCGTTTGTTGTCATTTTCTACGGCAAGATTTTTTAATTCCCAAATGAACGATCCTTCGTTTGAGATCCTGAGTGAAGAATTTTTATCTCTTAATATTGGCCTGGTGTTTTCTGCTGAATTCCCACGGATTGTGATAGAACTCGAATAAGTTTTATTTTCTAAGGGGGGTTTTGCAAATGGACGAAGATCTTCTTTTGGAGCTGGTCCTCGAATATAAAATTCCTGACGCATGGGAATTCCGCCAGCAGCTTTCAGATATATGACTGGATTGGCGACTGGAATTTGTGTTTTCCAAAGTAAATTGCCGACATACTCAACAGTATCTTCCTTGGCCGGAGATCCACCATAAGCTTTGATTTGAATTGTTTTTTCATCTGCACTCAAAAAAGCATCTTGAAATTCTACGGTTTTCATTCGGGTTTCAAAATCAAGAATAGAGCCATTCTCTGTGCGAAATCTTAAACTGATATTTTGATTTGGATCATTTAAAAAAATCAAAACTTGTTTGCTTTCGATCACTTTGTCGTTGATTGAAAGTTCGGCGATCTTTTTAATATTAGCGTGAGGCTTTAAGATTACATTATCCTTTAGATCTGAAAAATAAAACTCGCGAGAACAAAGCTGAAGGCGTGTGTTCTCTTCAACTTTAATTGCACAGAATTTCAGGAAAGGAAGATACTTCATTTCATCAAGAAGTTTTATATTGATATCAGAACTCACGAGCTCTGCCAGATCGGTTCTTAAGGTTGAAGATTCATTTGTCGTAGTTTGAGTGACCTTAATATCATCTTTTTTTATTCTTGAGCTCCAAAGGGCTTTTCCATAATTATTAAAAAGAACGATTTGACCTTCTTGAAGAAGAGCATGCGGCCAAGTGAATTTAAATTTGAATTTTTTATCTTCTTTATTTGTCCTAAGAAACTCTAAATTTATCTCGGTAGCATCGATAAGAATATCCCCGAGCTTCATCTTGTGAGCATCAACGATAGAAAATTCAAATTTTTGAGGCAATATCTGGATATTGCTTTTCTCTGCAGAAAAATTTAAAGGTTCCGAATAAATCGGAGTTTTTGCAGAACTCTGTCCCCAGGCTGTGGCTTGCATAATTATTGAAATAAAAAGAAGACTATATAAAAAAATGAATTCCTCCGGTTACACGGCCTTAATTCCAAACCTGCTGACAATTTTTTCATACTTTTCATTATCTAGAATAGCCGTAATTACACCAATTGATTTTGCCATTTTCGTTAAAAAATCAGTGTCTTCAGAAATGATGAGTCGCTGCGGGTGGCCTGTCCAAGCTTTTCTTATTCTTTCATTTAAAAGAACTGCTTCCGCATGAGATTCAGTTCGAATAGGATTCGAACTGTCATAGTAGTCGCTGGAAGCTGTATCTAAATGAAGAACCCAGTCATAACGGTTCAGCTCACTTTCGCGAGTCGAATCAATTTGTTTAAAAAAGTCTTCCTCGCTGTAAGGCCAGTAAGCGATACTATCTAAAGAACCCCGATCACAAACGATTAATGGCGCAGAAAAGTCTTCAATAATGAGATTTTCGATTTCCTTTTGAGTATAATAAATCGCTTTTTGAGTGTGAATTCTTGCGCTCGGAGTTTTCCCTCGGGGAAAGCCTCCTCTGTAAAGAAGACTAGCTGCCTCGGGAACAATCGAGGCCTCTTGTCCCAACTCTTTTTTCAGGGTTTCCAGAAGAGTCGTTTTGCCTCCGGAAGGGCCCCCTGTAACTGCGATTTTTGTGCGTTTCATTCAAATATTGTTAAATAAAAAGTGACTAAAGTAAATATCTCAATCGGTAAGCGATTAAAGAGACTAATTTTTGCCAAGCAGGTAAATTTTGTAAATCTTTAAGCTGCACAGTCTGACATTGAACACGGTCTTTTTTCCACTGACTCATCAGCTCTGCTACATATTCTGGCTCATCGAACTCAGCTTCGATTTCGCGGTCGTGGAAGTAGCTCCGATGATTGAAATTTGCAGAGCCCAGGGTCGCCCAGTCATCAACAATGAGATATTTTGCATGAAGTACAGAAGGTTGATATTCATGAATCTGAGCGCCGGCCTGTATTAAGCTCACCAAAATCCTATACGCAGCCCATTTAACGGCGGGAACGTCGGTTGGCCCGGGCCATAAGATTTGCACATCGACGCCTCGCTTTGCCGCTTTTCTAAGGGCGCGAAGAAATGACCTTTTGGGCAAAAAATAGGCGCTGGTAATCCAGATCCTTTTTTCGGCTTTTTTGAAGCGCCTAATTAAATCCCGTGAAAGCCGTAGTTTATCTCTATTTCTCGTATTAATTCGCAGGGGGATCGGGCGATGATCCGAGAGTCGATTCCAAACTATTAATGATTTTGATTTTTTTGTTAAACTTCTAAAAAAAGATCGACGGGATTCGGCCCAACTATTTTTAAATGCGGCTCGAATAAACTCAACGGGATATCCCTCTAAACAAACACCAGAATCACGCCAAGCTTTTGCACCCGTCCATTTTTTACTGTGAACCATTGTCCAATTGAAACTGCCAATAAAGGCCGTCGTGCGATCAACAACAAGCGTTTTGCGATGATTTCGGCGATTAATTCCTCTAAAAAAAATTAAGAATTTAAAAAATACAGACACCCATACACGGCGAAACCATTTTTTTGATCTTGGTAAAGGTCTAAAGATTTTAAATTCGAGATTATTTTCAGAGCAATATTTTTGCAAGTCATCGCACCAAGAATAGCTGCCAAAACCATCGACAAGGATTTGCACACGACCGCCACGCTGTTGAAACTCTGAAAGGACATTTAGCAAGTGAAGGGTCATGCCATCAAGTTCAAAAATATAAGACTCTATAAGAACTTCTTCCTGAGCTGCACGAATGGATTTTTCTATTTCCTCGAAGTACTCGTCTCCTTCATGGAAAAAAAGGACCTTAGTCCAGAATTCGCTGCTTGGCTGCATGGTTCGACGCGTTCCTTTATTTAGTTAAAAATTGTCGACAGTGTTCATTTGAATCTTCAGAATGGGTCATGATGAAAATAAAATCAATTTCACAAATTCTACTAGGCCTTCTATTGGGGTTAAGTCTACTTTCAGAAGCAGCAACTGACGCAAGCCAGCCTTCAGTTCAAGTGGCTTATTTTCACAAGCTAAAGAAAGAGAAGTTCACGAATCAGATTAAATCCTACTTTGATCAGAATAAAAGCTGTAAATCTTGTGAACTTATTGATCGAACTCCCTACAAAGAATCTGGGGATGTGGATGAAAGCAAATTAGCAAACGAAATTTCGACTCTCGGTCCTGAATTTCAAATTATTTTTATAAATTGGAACGAAAAAGCCAGCGAGTCTAATCAGCAATTAATAGAAGCTTTAGCAAAAAAATCGGTCCAGGGTGCTTTGATTCTTTTTACGGCAGGTGCACCTTTAAATGATGAGCCCACCATTGCATTAAATAAAACTATAGCCGGTCAAATCCCAGAAGCGGTAATTGTAGGTGAAATGACTGAGCGAGAGCGTCTTTTGCCTAATCTTTTTTATGGGCCTGAAATGCTAACCGCAATTAAACTCTCTAAAGAGTTTTCCGGTCAGGGATTAGCTCCAGTGTATTTCGTTTCAAAATGGGTTTCCCAATGGTTCAAACGAAAACCAACCGAGTGGGTCTCTTTCATGAAATTGAAAAAAAACAAAGTTCGAAAACTTTGGCTCGGGATTGAGGATTTTTTCCCAAGGTAAATATATTTGAATTTCTACCCCTACTAAAAAAGCTCAGACATAACGTTTGGCCTCCATGTTTGCAATAGGACGAAGGCCAAACGTGGAGGCCAAGCCGAACTCGTTTTTTAGTAGGGGTAGAAATTCAAATATATTTACCTTGGGAAAAAATCCAGCCCAGCGCCTAATTTCCAAATATTTTTTTTAATTAACTGAACCCAACCTTAGGTTTCTAAGTGCTTTTAATTTTACTTTTTAGGATTTTGCCTACACTAAAAAACGAGTTCGGCTTGGCATATAGGTTTGCCTTCCCCTGCAAACCTATATGCCAAACGTCATGTCTGAGCTTTTTTAGTGTAGGCAAAATCCTAAAAAGTAAAATTAAAAGCACTTAGAAATTAAATCGTGGCCGATCCAGGCGCTGGAATTTTTTGGTGCCCAGCAATCGTGCAACATAACCTGACCGCAACTTTCGAAAACAGCTTCGCTGAGTAGGGCGGTAATTAAATTTTTATTATCTTTGTGCATATCGTATAAGGCGTCCGAGGTTATAAGCATTTTTTCCAAGTGCTGTTGACTGCTGTGCATAGGCCAATCTCGGTAGATATTTTTTTGTTTAATTAATGGGTCGGCAAAATAAGCATCAAGATATTTTTTCAATGTCGTAAAATTATACTCCTCTTTCAGAAGAGCTTTGCATTCGGTTAATATTTTTTGTGCTTTTGGGCTCTGGGAAGTTTCTTTTTGTAGGGCTTGAATTAAGGGGTAAAGAGAGACCTCGACTCCTTGAAAAATCGAACTCGAATTAGTTAAAATTTCAGGGCAGTTGTAAACGCAACAATTGATTGAATTTTTAAAATATTCAGCAGCGATCTCTTCAAGTTTGATTTTACTCCAGCCTTGCAAATAAGGAGTGTAGGTCTGCCATTGGTATTGATCATCGATTATAACTTCAGTGCCATGATAGCCATAGGCCGTGTAAGAAACATGACCACCCGAGTTTTGTATTTTTTCGCGCAAAGGAGTTGAAAGCTGCAAGAGATGACGAAAAGTTTCAGCAGTAACTTCTTCAAAACTCATCGAGCAGAGTTGTCCAATCGAAGAGTTCCAGAATTTTTCTGAACTCAAGTATCTATCGCCAGTGCCTTTGAATGATCGATTCATCAATGGCATGACAATTTTAGCTCGGGGAACTCCTCCGGCCATAAGATGCGCAAAAAGAATGTTCTGGCCAGGTTTCCAAAGATTTTCAACTTCGTGCATGAATTCAGTTACATTTTTTTTAAATCTAACTTGTCCTTTGGCACGGGACTCTTCCCATTTTTTGGTCGATAACTGAAATTTTTCCCAATCGCTAAGTTTAAGATCTTTGAGCCGATCCACCGGTGTAAGTCCGTCAGAGTCAGATTCAAGGTCAAAACCCGCTTCAAGGGGTATATTGATAAAGGGTTTTGGGATGGCCTGAATTTCTTCTGGAGTTAAGATTCGTAAATTCATGTCGCGATCGCGGCGACCGACCGTGGCGCGAACAATGGTCATACCAATTTTCTGAGCTTCTTCAGCAAGACCATTCCCATAACCTCGATTAAAGAGCTCGCCAAAAAGGACTAAAAGGTCACCCTTTTTAAAAGGGCTTTTCTGAGGTTTATTTCGCAATGGAAAAAATGGAATCATATAAAATGGTGACAAGAATTAGGGACTTGGGTCAAGCCTGAACAAATTGACTCGGTCAGCTATGATAGATCTATCGCCGATGCAATGTATTTAAGTAAGTTTTCTGTGGCGCCGATTTTTTTCTTAGCCTCAAGTCGGATCATCATTTTTGTTGTTGAATCATAAATCTGTTTGATTTTCTTCAATTGATCATGAATCGCAGTGGTGTTCCCAACCTGCGTGACTAGACTGTGACCCGCAATATATTGGGATTGAAACTCAATGGCTTCTCGGTTGTTAGAATGGAAGGGGCCGACAAGTGTAAATAATCCTGCAGCAAGTGGTTCCATTACTGAATGAACTTGTTTTTTGAATGAGCCACCGACGAAGGCCATGCTTCCCCAGGTATAGATTTCTGCTAAAATACCAACTTGATCGATGATTAAAACTGCGTCTGATCTCCACTCTTTGGCCTGAGAATATCTTTGTGTTGAACGATTTTGATTTTTAAGACGAAGCTCTAAGGACTTTAAATGAGCCTCATCAACTTCATGAGGAGCAATTATCGTCCGAATTTGTGGGTCTGTTAGGCTACTCACCAATTGGGATTCATCTTCAGGCCAAGTCGAGCCGGCGATAAAAACAAAATCGGTGGGAAATGGCTTTAATTCTGTTTTTATTTTTTTTGGATGATCTAATCTGTAGAAAACTTGGTCAAAACGAGTATCGCCACCTGTCAGGACATTTTTTACATCACGTATTTTTAAATTAGCCGAATCTTGAGTGCTGACCGCGAAAATTTTCGTAACCTTTTTTAAATTCCTAATTTTTAAATTTTGTAAAAAAGAAGATTGTGCTGAAAAATTAAAAGTCGCTGAAAATAAAATTTGCGGGATACTCTTCTTTTGACACTGATAAAGAAGCTCAGGCCAAAGATCTGTACGCGCAATCAGCAAGGCTCTGGGGTTCCAGCGCTTCAAAAATTCTTGAGTTGAGGAAATCGAATCCCATGGGCTGGGTCCCCAATAATCAATTTCAGGTAAAGAATCTAAAATATCCTTTGCTGACCTTGAAGTGCAAGTCACTAAAATAGGGATGTGGGGATATTTGGATTTAAGTTCCCTTAGCAGAGGTCGGGCGTATTCAATTTCTCCACTAGCAGCATGCACCCAAATTGGTCGCAAATTATTATTATCAATCCCGAGATTTTTATTTTTAATTTGGAAAGTGGGATTTTTTCGATCCAAATAAAAATGACTCCACTTTTTGCGAGGCTGAAGCCGGGATAAAATTCCTAAAAAAAACCAAGCAAAAGGAATCAAAATTCGTCGATAGAAAAAAAATAAAAAGAATTCGGTCAAGGTAAACATTGCAAAACTCGTTTTAATTCTTCGGCGACAACTTCGGGTTTAATTCCAACTAAACATTCATGGTAGTTCGTATTGATGCAAGGCCCTTGGCCGTGTTTACTGCAGGGACGACAATTTAAATTAAGTTCCAAAATTTTTGTAAGCGGTCGGGAAGGGAAGCCGAAAGGAGCTGGTCCCATCAGAGCGATACAGTTTTTCCCCAATTGTTCGGCGACATGCAAAAGTCCGGTGTCGTTGCTGACCAGAAGCTTTGAGTTTTTTACTAAAGTAATGCTTGTGCTTAAGTCGCTTTTACCAGAAAGATTTAAAATGCGACGAGGATTTGTTCGAGCAATATCTTCCAGAAAGCGATCTTCTGGGCCACCAAGCAGAACAAAGTTCTGGTCCGGAAAAAGGGAAATCAATTTAACCCAATATTCCTGCGGCCAGCGTTTAAGAAAAAATGCCGCAGACGGAGCGAGGGCGATATAATTGTTTTTAAACTGCGCCACCAAACTTTCTGCTTTTTCTACAGCTATTTCATTGGTGAAAATCTGTGGAACCAGCGGAAGAGTTGGGGGAATTCCCCAGGCGGCTAATGGTTCAAGCAGATCCCGTTGACCAGAAAATGGCATTTTAAACTTATTAATCCTTAAGCGAAATAATAAAAAGCGCTTCCATCGTTTCATCGGTCGGCGAAGGAATTTAACAGATCTAAAAAAGCGAATAATAAATGTGATGATAAAAGTTCTTAAGTTATTGTGCGCATCGTAAACATGACTGTACTTTTCATTGCGTAATTTAAAGGCAAGCAATAAAAGTCCCTTTAAACCTTGTTTTTTATCTAAAGGCCAAATTCGAGAGATGTGAGGGTGTCCCGACAAAAGGGGAACCATGTCTTGACGGGTCGCCCAGTGAATTTCGGAATTGGTAAATTGTGTTTTTAATGCCGAGGCCACGCTCAGACATTGGGTCACATCTCCAAAACTAGAAAAACGAAGGATAAGAATTCGAGATTTTGACATGATTTCAAGAAGCTAGCATCTTGAACTAAAAGTGTCACTTGTTTAAATTTAGGGCCCGTCCAAGAAAAATGTCTTCTTTATTATTGGACGGACCCTTAGACAAGATGAGAGGATGATATTCCTTGAAAGAAAGAAGTGATTTTATGAACTGGGGTTTTATTATCATTTCTTATGTCAGCTTGTTGGCTTTTGGTTTGGCTGACAACATACGAGGTCCCCTTTTTTTAGAGGTCCTTAGATCCTACCAACTTTCCGACTTTATTGGATCCTTTGTTTTTGCAGCGAGCTCATTTATGGCTCTGATAGCAAGTTTGATGAGCTCATTTTGGTCGCGCTATTTTCATCAATATCGTTTGCTACAATTTGGTTTGATTTTTATGAGTGTGGGATTCTGTGGAATGGGCCTGGCAAAAACTTACCCCCAAATGCTGATTTTTGTGTGCGCCTTTGGAGTTTCAGTAGGACTTCTGAGCATTTCGCAAAATTATTTAGTCTCTGTCGGCACAACGGAACAGCATCGTTCCCGCACGCTTTCAGGATTGCACGCCATGTACGGTTTGGCCTCGCTGACCGCACCCTTAGTCGCTTCGACATTTTCGCAAAAGCAGTGGAGCTGGCAAGAGATTTTTATCTTTGTCGGAATTCTGCCTCTGGTCGTGCTTTTTGGATCTTTTTTTAAAGCAGCGCCAAAATTAAAAAAATCGGTAATAAATTTTAATGATGAAACCAATTCGATCAACAAAAATAAACTATTTATGTTTGCGATGTCCTTTTCTTTGTATGTTGTTGCTGAAATTCTTGTGAGCAGTCGATTGGCTTTATATCTAAGACGAGACTACAATTATGATTTGCCAGAATCCAGTCAGGCCCTTCTCATTTTTTTTATTTTGTTGCTCATTGGTCGGGGCCTTTCTTCCTTTGTTAATTGGGGTACTGAACTTCGGAAAGCTTTGCTGTGGTCACTAGGGACAACAGCCGTGGCTTTATCTTTAGGTTTGCTGGTTCATCCGGGGTTTTTAGTGTTTGCCGGTTTGACGATGGCTCCTTTTTATCCCTTAGCTATTTCTTTTATTAGTGAGATTTTTCCAAATCATGTGCAGATGGCTATTGGGTGGGCGATGTCTTTACAGTCGTTATGCGTCGTCAGTATGCATCTTGTGGTGGGTCGTTTTTCTGATAATTTTGGACTTGCCGCTGCTTTATGGTTAGGTCCAATGGCCTGTTTCATTTCCTTTTTTCTTATCCAATTTGGAGTCCGACTTGATGAAGCGAAATCCTGAACGCTTTTTTATTGTAGCACCAATTGAACTGGTGGATGACCTTGAAAATGAGATTATTGAGGCCTGGCCTTTTCTTTTAGATGAAACCGGTCGCCCTTGTCTGGATCGATTGATTCTTGAAAAATTTGTCGGTGGAATTGAAATTGAATGTCGTCCGGTATTTGCATTTCAAATGAATCGTATTCTGAAAATTGCTTCTCGTATTTTATGGCGAAAAAGTAAAATTAAAGCCCGTGAAATTTTTCAACTTGAAAGCCAATTAAAATCAACCCCTTGGTCAGAGTGGATTCCCGCCGGCAAAAAAATTAAATTTTCCATCGCCGCTTCCGAATCTAAAACAAATAATGAAAAAAAAATTCATGCAATGCTGAATAAACTTTTATCCAAAAAATTTCAAATTGTCGACGAAGATGAAGATTTTCATTTTTATCTTCGTCATCATCAAAATGAAATGACCATTAGTCTTGATACCAGTGGAGACCATCTTCACAAGCGGAGTTTATCAGTTCACAAAACTGAAGCGCCTATTCGCGAAACCTTAGCCGCAGCGGCTTTAAGGGAAATGCTGACCGATATTTCAAGTTCCGAGTTAAAATCGATCACATGGCTTGATCCTATGGCAGGGTCGGGCACTCATGGAGCTGAACTGCTTGATTACAATAGTTTGAGCCCGCGCACCGATTTTTCATTTTTTTCTTTTACAGAAGTTCCAAAAATTTTAAAATCGGAAAGTTTTTGGCTAAATCATTTATGGGCGCCCAAAAATAACTTTAAAAACATTATTTTAGCAGATCAAAACCCCAAAGCCTTGCAAGCTCTGCGTAAAAATTTTACTCAACCCGAGGGAAACATAATAATTCTAGAGAGAGATTTATTTCTTATGGATTCTCGGGCTAGTTATAGTCTTTCTCAGGATGAAAAATTATTTGTTATAATAAATCCTCCCTATGGCGAACGATTAGGTCTTAGCGACCCACGCAAGGAACTGAGTAAGATCTTAGATCACTGCTGGCAAAAGCTTAAACCTCAGCGCTTGGGATTTTGGAGCCCGGTTTCTGCCGGCGAATTAAAGCTTGAGGCTCGACTGGTAAAAAGAAAAAAGATCAAGAATGGCGGCTTGCCAGTGTATTTTTCAGTTTGGGATCTTTGAGAGTAAAGGCATAGGCTTCACCGAAGACCTCTTGCGGAATCTCTAGCTGCCATGACCACAAGGCAATTGCATTTGGATCCATGTCCCAAGTGGCACCGCCATAAAGTGTGTCGCCTAAAATGGCTGCGCCCATCGTCGACATTTGTGCTCGGATTTGGTGAGTGCGGCCGGTGAGCAATTCAATTTCATATTCTTGGCCATTTTCAAGCGGGCTCGAATTCCTGATAATTAATTGGCAAACATCCGTATTTTCATTGGCCTGGTTAACAAGAATTTTTGGAGCTCGCGGACTTTTAATCATATGGTGTTCGTGCAAACCTAAATTTACGGAATCTGAAGAGCTCCAAGCCTGATATTTTTTTTTTATTTGTCGTTGAGAAAATGCGAAATTGATTCGTGTTTGACTTTCTTTATTTTTTGCCATTATTAATAATCCCTGAGTTGGGACGTCCAAGCGATGAGTCACAAATAAATTTTGAGCTACAGATTTTTTTAAACAAGTTAAAATATTTTCTTCAATATTATCAACAGTCGGGTGGCAGGGTATTCCGGCGGGTTTATTAAGCATAAGAAAATTTTCATTTTCAAATACAATTCTTTCGCTCCAATGTATATTTTCCGTTGCAAATCGCCGCGGCTTTCGATGAATTCGAACATAGTCACTATTTGATAAATTCATTTCTTCAGTGATTCGATTGTGATTTACATAAACGGAACCAAGATTCAGAAGTTCTTGAGCTGACAAAGAAAATCCACCAAGCTGTTTTTCAATAAAACTAACTAGATTAATGTCTTGTTCTGGACGACAGTGTATGACGCCGTATTCAAATCCTCTTACGCTTTGCATATTCATGGTCTAAGTTGATAGCACATCGTGACTTCCGAATACAAGAGCACTAAAACCATTTGATGGACATGGCTCAAATTTTTCAATCAGATACGTTTATCTGGTTTTCACAATTCGCATATGAACCACTCTATGTTTATTTGGGTATGTACGCGATGATGATCGCCTCGGCCTTTGGAGTTCCAATTCCCGAAGAACTTACCCTTATAAGTGTTGGATTTTTGGCCTTTATGGGTTCGCGCCCAGATCTATTTCCTCCACCATCTCCGGATGCAAGCGTAGTTAATATGCACCATGCAGCCCTGCTAGCCTTCATTGGTGTCGTCGCTAGTGACACATTGATTTATGGCCTTGGTCGCAAATATGGTACCAAAATGTTAACCTATAAGCGGACGCAAAGGATGTTTCCACCGAGCGCTCAAATGCGCGTCGCACGTTGGACACAAAGTTATGGTCCACTTGCTGTTTTTGTTTTTCGCTTTACTCCAGGGATAAGATTTCCCGGTCATCTTTTTTGCGGCATAATGAAATATAATTTTTGGAAATTTTTACTTGTTGATGGTTTGGCAGCTCTGGTGTCTGTGCCCACTCAAATCTACCTTTTGGCCTTGTATGGGGACCATATCCTCTCGGTTCTAAAACAATTTAAAATCGCTATTCTTTCCTTATTAGCAGTCGTGGTGGTGGTTGTGCTAATTAAAAAATGGCGAGAAAATCGCCTCGATAAAATCAGCAAATCCACCGAAGTTTCATAGGGCATAGCGTAAAATTCCATCATAATTACAACTTCTTTTTATAGATTCAGCCCCATCAAGATCAGACGCAATTTCGCTGAAGATCAACAGGAGGTTCTATGATTATGAAGAGTGTAGCGACAATTATGTTCGCATTATGTATGATGTCTAATGCTAATGCTGATTCCAAAGCTGGTTCTAAACCTGATGCTTCACGTACCGAGGCGCCACATTCAGGTATGCATAAACTTTTTGCCGATTGTGCTGCAAAAAATCACATCAATATAACTGACCCTAAAGCACTGACTGCCGAGCAAAGAAAAATTATTTATCAGTGTATGAAGGATGCTCGTCAGGAAGCAAAAGCAGCCTGTTTGCAGGAAACAAGAGTAACTCCTCCCGCTGAAGGACAACATATGAGTCCTGAAGATCGTGCGAAAATGAAAGAATGCATGAAATCGAAAGGTTTTACGGGACATCACGGGCATGGCCGACATCATGGGGAACAATGTGCTCCAAATCATAACCCGAAACCAACTCCAACTCACGAGTTAGATTCAGCTGACGGTTCTGAAGAAGATTAATTAAAGAAAAATTTCATTACAAAGAGTAGGGAATCTTTTAGATCTCTACTCTTTGTGCATTTCATCTCAGATCCAGCCGGTAGCCAACTCCATAGACTGGTGTAATCAAAATATTTTTTGCATCAGCGGCGCGGAGTTTTTTACGTAAGTGACTTAGATGCGAGTCAATGCATCGATCAAAAACCTGAGCTTCCTCGCCGAAAACGTTGAGTATTTCATTTCTGGTTAAAACTTCACCTTGTTTACGAACAAGAGTAAGCAGGATTTCATATTCTTTTTTCCCAAGACTTAACTCAAAGTTTTCAACCCAAGCTTGGCGTTTTTTAGGATCGATTTTTAATGGACCGAAAGAAAATTCTGGTGCGGATTTAGAACTGCGCTCTAAAAGTTTAGAAATTCGCATTAAAAGTTCATTTATTCCAAATGGCTTACGAACATAATCATCTGCTCCGGAGGCCATTCCTTGCACTGCGGATTCTTCGTCAATCAGCGCTGTTAACATGATAATAGGAATGTTTGCATTTTGCTTTCGTATATCATTACAAAAAGTAAAACTCATTCCATCAGGTAAATTCACATCCAAAATAAGTAAATCAAAATTTTGATCAGAAAAAAATTTATGAGCTGACGCAAGATCGTGAGCTATGGTCACTTGATACTTTTTGTAACCTAAGCTCATTTTTAAACTTATTGAAATGTCTGGGTCGTCTTCGACCAAAAGAATTTGTTTCATAGCGGCGCCCATACTGGCAGAGCGCTAACTTAAAAACAATCGCTGATTTTGGGGCAGATTTCCCAGTAAAAATTCCCAGTAGAGTGCAGGTTTTATAAGTCAATGGATTGCATTAACTTTTAATGAACTTAGCCCGCTGTTTTGAAAACGGCAGGACAAGTTTTTTGTTGCTGATTTGGTGGTTGTTTAAGAAAGTCCACTTTTGGAATAGTTTTACGGCGCGCTTCATTGAGTTTTCTTTGTTCTTCCTCATTTTTTTGGCCAGTATCGGCTTTGATAGTGTCTTGGATATGATGGTAATGTTCAGCAACACCAATCAGGTCCAATCGACCAATGGTTTTAGCAGCAATAAATACTCTTGGATCCAGAAGCTTATTTACAGCTGCAAGAATGCTTGGAACTCTGATAAATATTTCATTGCGGGTGGTTTTAAGAAGATTTGCTAATCCTGAAGAGACAAGTCGAGCATGGTGAACTCCGCTATCATCAACATAGGGCTGTGCAAACATATTCGAAGGGGCAAATGTTTTGGATAACTTATCCACTTTTAGAGCTGTATCAACTCCTCCTATGCCTAAGAAGCTTTTTAAATATTTTCTTACAAATTTAGGAGCTGTATTTTGATATTTTTCAGCATTTTTTCCCAGGACAGTTAGAAATCTCATTAATCCGGATTTTTTACTTGGGATTAATTCAATATTAATTCCGTTAGCAACTAATGCAGCCATGATTCGCAATTGAGTGCAATAAGATGAATCTACATAATAGGCCCCGTGCGGAGTCACCCATTTAAAAAATACGCCCTTGTCTATCATCCGATATAGTTGTGCAGTGACTCGGCCTTCAAGCCAGAATGAAAATTCCGAATATATTTTTGATTTTTCGGCTTCAGATCGTGCTGATTTTAATTTCGCTTCAATTTCATTTTTCTTATTAATGACTTCAGCGGGATCGGATTCCATGCGCCAGCCATCGTTTGGTTCTACGAATGATCCATCTTTATTTTTTGGAGGAAGTTGGATATCGCCTTTTTCGTCCAAAACTACTTTGTAGGCAGGAAATACAATATCGCCTTTTTGTTTTACGTAAGTACCGGCAGAAATTTGTTTATTGAGTTCTTCAAGCAACATTTTTCCCATTTTAACGTGATTGTTCTGTGCCACAGTGATGTGACTTTCATGGGCCGAATCATTAAATGTTTCTGGACCAATAAATCGGGCTCCGCCGGGGCGGACCATTGAGTCCATGCTATCTGCCACGGGATTAGGGTAATTATCAATGACAAATACAACTTGGATTTTTGAATTTGTTTTTAATTGATTAATATTAGCTTCGCCTGGTCCAAGAAGTATAAAGCTTCCGATATGTGAAATACCGGTTCTTTCTCTATTAAAAAGAAGGCTGCCAATTCCGCCGCGATTTGAATTTTTCCATAGGCGGTCTGTCCAGCTATAGCCATTTTTAATAATTTTTCCTTCATCAACGTAAGTTATGGACTCCCATATTGATCCAATCAGTCCAAGCTTTTTAGCTCTCGCAGTATCGCCAGGTTGAGATCCAGAAGCTATGGCGCCAGCTTCAGCATTAGCTGCGATGTAACCAGCTGAATCGCCCGATGTAACCTTAATTTTTTTGTATTGTTTATTAGCATCAAGAACAACGACTTTATCGCCCATAAACATTTCCACATCTAAGCTGCGCATTTCAAGATGCTTTTGCAGATTTAAAATTGGCTTGGTCTTAAGGAAATGAACATCAGGTTGAGCTTGTTCCCCCAAGCGGGCCAATGAATACAGCATGGCTCGACCAAGCCAGCGAGTGGAACCCGTTTGGGTATCCAAATACATTCGGTCAGTGTATTGGGCTAAAAGTCCAAAAAGTAATTTTGCATCAGCTTGTATTTTTTTTCTAGCTTCACGGCGAGCAGGATCATTGATATCCCTGGCGTCATTTTTAGAATCTAGGTAATACTCTACATGGTCGCCGTACATCACGCCTAAAAATTCACTGGTCAGGATTCGTGTTGTTTCCTCGATAGATCGTTTCAATGCGGGTTCAAGATAACGTTTTTTTACTTCAAGCTTTTTTTCTAACTCTTCCTCTGTTTCTTCTGGCATTTTATCAAGTTCGGCTTTTTGTTCCGATGATAACAACAGATCTTCACCCTTCGGTTGCAGCGCTAAAGTTTTTGCAACAAGATCATTGATTAAATTTAATTGTGTTTTATCATTAAGTCTGTTCCTGACTTTTGAAAAAAACAAAATCGCTAATTCTCGGGCCACATTGTTGCTTCCGTCTAGATTTCTAACATTTTCAATTTGTTGAATTCGAGCTTCCGCATTTTCTGGGGTTGGTTGTTTTTTTATTTCAAGGCGAACTCTGGCAGCTTTGTCATCAAAACCATAATCAAAAAGAAATTCACGTATTTCATTTTCCCATCCGTTATCGCGATTCACATTTGTTTGTGATTCAGGCGAGATGCCATTTTTCTCAAGCAAGGTTCTAGCGTCATTATTGGGAGTTACTCTCGCCGCCACTTTATCACCATCTGTTGCGTACATAGAACGCTGACGAAATTTGATCCCTTTAACTGTTCGGATGGCATTGCCGTATTGGTATTGTTCAACGTAGGCTTCCGAGCGATTAGGGAATTGATCATACGCTTTTGAAATGCTAAAATTTCTTTGAAACATTGAAGATAAAATTCGGTCCAGTCTTGGGTTAAAGGACTCCCTTTTAGGTAAAAGATTTGCCATTCCAGTTTCAAATTCGTTCGAGTCCCAGCCCGGTTGTAAAAACTTGGTTGAACCATCTTCATGAAAGATCGAAGAATCTTTCACTAAACTTGTATTAATTGCCGCGAAATTTGGCGCTGTCATTGGTTTTTCAAAATTCAATTGCTGAACTTTATCATAGCTGCCTTTTTTCAAAAGAGAGTGCAACAGTGAAAATCGTGATTCTAAAGAGGCTTCAGTGAAACCTGCCATACGGATAGCCAAGCGTACACCCAAAGAACTGTAAAAGGCTTTTGCCGTATCTATATAATTAAGCGCATAACCCTTGGCTTCTTTTCCGTAAGTCCAATTCTGCCAAACTTTTACAAGTCTTTCTTGATAATTTCGTTTGTAATTAGCCGCGCTCATGTTATTGAGCATTTCTTTGAGTTCTAATTGATCTTTTTCATCGATGTTCAAGTAGGTTTTTTCATTCCCCACTTTTTGAAATTTTTCTTCTTTCTCGGACCAAGTGTACTGATCGCCTTCCCATAGAATAAAAGGTGTTTTTTGAGTTGAGAGTTGTTTTTTCCCTTCAGCTTGCATTTTTGCATAATCAAATTTTGTAACAGCAAAAGAGGCATGCTTTGGATTCATCAAACCATAACCCTCAAGACCGATCCAGCGAACGCCGCCAACAGATTTATTTTGGTTGAATTCAACGACCATTATCGCTTCTACTTTAGATTCTGGTTTCCCGGGAATAATCTCAACTTCGCGTACAATGGCCTGGGCCGTGCTGGTGAAACTATTTGCCAGAACTCGTTTTGTCTGATCATAGGCATGTTTGATTCGGTCGGTAACAGTAATTTTTTGACCAGCTTCTATTTTGTCTTTTATCTCACCTGTGTCAGTTGTGAGAAAATAAAGATGTGGAGATACCCACATCCCTTTAAAAATCATCCTTATATAGGCGCCTGGATTTTTAAAAAATTTAGGAAAAACAGCTGAAGCTTTAGCAATAGAGTCCTTACCGTTTTTTGAAGATTCATTAAGGATATCTCCAGTTTCAATTTTAATATTTATTTTGTTGTTTTGTGCATCGACAGTTGTGATTTGTGCTTTAATATAATTATTTAAATTTTCAGCATAGGTTTCACGAAGGTGACTAGCGAGCATAGCTTCAGTATTTGCACCAAAAGCACCAGCTTCATTTTGCAAGCGTGAAAAACGCACTAAGCTATAGATAAGTCCTTTTCCCAACCAGCGGGTAGTGCCAAGTTGTTTATTTTCATAAACTTCATAAACATATTCTCTGACTAAATTTTCGAGTTGGTAAATTTCTAGCTGAAGAAGGCTTTTTTCTTCAACAGATCCTGAAGTCAAGATAGTTTCAATTCTTTCGCTTCCATAAAGAGTATCCATAATATTCACAACAATTTGATTCTTGCTGAAATTAGCATTGTCAATGGCGGCAATATTCGCTTGTCTCATCAACATTGATTTTTTTAATTCTCCTGGCTTTTTTTGTTCAACTCCATTTGGATTGGCAGAAATGGATTCAATTTCTGCCGGTGCTTGAGAAAATCCTTCGAGTGGCCGAAACTCTAAAAGTTGTCCAGTGAGTTTAACTAATTTATGTTGAATATCTTCGGCACGTGAATGCCCCAAAGATTGAGTATTAGCCATTTGTGGAATAGCTCGTGCCATGATGAAGGTAATGAGATTGCGAGCCTGATTGACGATTTGATAGTGCTGGATATTTCCTTGGAGGACCATTTTTTCTTGTGATTCAAGGGACTCGTTAGCGAGGGTGAGATATGCTTTTGCCGAGTAATTATCTAGCCCCAGTTTTTGCAAATACGGATCATATTCTTGAATGATTCGATTTTGTTCCGCGGCACTTGCATCAACAAGTGAAGATGGCGTTATTGGACCAGAAGGAGGTTTAGGATCAGGCCACTTAGCCTCAGGCCCGGCAAATGCGGATGAAACAAACAGGCTTAGAATCAATGTATAGTGAACAATTACTGATTTCATATAATCCCTCTTAAATCTTTCATTAAAATAGAAAAGCAATTTCAATTCCGAAGAGCAAAATACGAGTGTAGGTTATCTCGTTGAAATTACGTAGTTTTGTTGAAATGGACAATCGTCTCAAAATGAGATTTTCGATGGAATTTATTATTCAACCTGACTTGGCTCTACAACTGTCGAAAGTTTCGACAACGCATGTTTGGCAATGCCTTTACTCATTTTACTATTTTTTTACCGCTCATCGGTTCAAAGCTTGGACTTCATCGATAATCAAATTTCCATTCGAAGATCGTTCTGTCTCCGCTTGGTCATTCGTTTTGATTCAACCAAACTTGTCGATACTTTTGCTGTGTTTGTTTGGGGAAGGGGGTATGGGTCAATGCTGTCAGGTTAAGAATATTGACGTTGCAAGATTGAGGA